>OGKZ01000266.1_pt1 | contig 53982 bp, 46 predicted proteins | sample 1572571 | NCBI WGS metagenome assembly OGKZ01 (sample SAMEA2581906, study PRJEB24529) | metagenome | biome: Human gut stool | place: China | collected 2011 | reverse complement strand
AGCAATATGGACTAGATCCTTAGTCTAGCGCGTATGCCAATTCCGCCACGACTGCATGTTATGTATTTGTTGTTGTAACTCATGTGTGTCACAACAAAATGTATATTATCACATGTCTTTTTAAATTGCAAGTACTTTTTTAAAATTTTTTATATTTTTTTGTTTTTTATTTTTTCCTTTTCCTTTTTACTGTTCTCATTTATAATAAAATCAAAAAAGAAACGAGGATATTTATGAGCAACATTCAGATTAAAGTAAAGAAACTCAAACCTAACGCTGTCATGCCGACTCATGGCACAGAATATGCCGCCGGCGCTGACCTCTATGCCTGCATAGACTTCCCTGTCGTCATCGGCCCACATGAGACAGTCATGATTGGCACAGGACTTGCCATGGAAATTCCGGCCGGATATGCCGGACTTATATATCCTAGAAGCGGCATTGCATCCAAGCGCGGTCTTGCTCCGGCTAACAAAGTAGGTGTTGTTGACCCTGATTATCGCGGTGAATTCATGGTAGCAATGCACAATCACTCCTCAAAGCCTGCTTCCATCGAACCCGGCGAGAGAATAGTACAGCTTGTCATAACCCCTTTCCTTACAGCCGACTTTACGGAGGCATACGAGCTTTCGGATACTGTACGCGGTGCAGGTGGCTTCGGCTCCACCGGAGTACGCTAAAGCAGCATATTAAAGCTGTAATGTCTGTGCCTGACAATTTTCATTTCATTGTCAGGCACATTCATTACAGCTTTTTAATTATGCCTCAACAAAAAGCGAAAGTACCAATGGTACCAATAGTACCAATGGTACTAATAATATCAGTGCTATTTATTTGACTGTATAGGTATGATACGCCCTGTCTCTGCCATAGTTCTGTGTGAGATTGACAGCACTGTCCTATCCTGCGAAACTCTCTTTAGAGCCTGCAAGACTGTTTTCTCTGTCTTGGCATCAAGATTGGCTGTAATCTCATCAAGCAGAAGAAGCTCAGGCTGCGCTGCCGCTGCCCTTGCTATTGACAGAAGCTGCCACTGTCCCTGCGAGAACAGCCAAGGCGTACATATCGTACCATATCCTTTCTCAAGCTTCATTATTGTATCGTGAAGTCCTGTAAGAGTTGCGGCAGCCTTTACCTGTTCATCAGATATCGACTCATCAAAGAGCGTTATCTGGTCTTTAACCGTTCCCGGCACCATATGGAAGGACTGTTCTACATATCCGAATAATCTCCTCTTTTGTGAATCGTCAATCATCCTTGCCGGAGTTCCGTTTATCAGAACACTTCCGCTTTGAGGCTCATACAAACCGAGAAGGAGCTTAAATATAGTACTCTTTCCTGCTCCTGTTCTTCCTGTGAGCGTTGCCTGCTCACCTTTTTTTATTGCGAAGCTCACATTGTCAAGGACAACATGCTCATCATAGCCAAAAGTCACATTTTTAAGCTCGACTACAGGCTGTGTCTCTGATTCTTTTAACTGTTCATCACCTATACAATTACTTTTATCGTCGTATGTATTTTTTTCCGTGAGTGCAAGAAATTCATTAATCCTCTTTATTCCCGCAAGCGCCGACTGTATTGTCTGTATCTCCATGCCAAGACTCTCAACAGGGGAGAAAATCTCAGAAATATAATTGATTACCGCAACCGCAGTACCTGCCGACATTCCGAAAAACATAAGTACATTTGCATTTCCCGAAGCTGACAAAAGCATTACAACCGCCACAACAATAGCATTGAGTATCAGTATCACGGGTGAATATACCGCATCATAGAAGTTGGTCTTCTCCATCGCCGCATAGCTCTGTCCAATATATTCATCATACTTTTCTTCCATATAATGTTCCTTCATAAGACAATGTATTGTCCTTATGTTGTGAAGTGTCTCAGGGACATGTCCTGATGCCCTTCCGACAGCTCTTCTGTTTTCAAGCTGGGAGATAAGCATATTTTTCTGAACATATCTTGTGAACACAAAGAGCACAGGCAGTAACAATAAAAGCACTATCGCAAGCCCCATATTCTTGACCCATATTACAACAAGGATACTTATTATCTTACAAGCATCAGCAAACATGCTTATAATTCCTGATGTGAACATATTCTCCACCGTGTCAACATCCCCGACAAATCTTGAAACCAAATTGCCCGGCTCCTGCCTGTTAAGCTCATCTGCCGGCAGCTTTATAAGCTTTTCCATCAGACTGCTTCTCACCGCATGAGTTATCTTCTGTCCAAACACAGTCAAAAGACCTTCCCTTGCCGACTCCATAACACCGGTAAGCGCAAGCATTGCAAAATATAAGACTGCCATTTGAAACGGAAGAGTTTTTCCGATTGTCAATGTATCGACTATATTTCCAAGTATAAGTGGCGGAAGAAGCGCAAGCACGACAGCTGCGACTACCGATATTACAATACCTGCTAAGAGCAGTGCATGCCCTGTAACAGTATGTAAAATAATTCTTCCAACATATCCGCTCTTTTTGCTTTTTGATGTATCAGGCTTCATCTGTACTGCCTCCATTCTGGTCATTGTACAGTTTCGCATATTCAGAAATCTTCACCATAAGCTCATCGTGAGTTCCGACTACAGCAGCACCATTTTCAAGCCATATAATCTTATCCAGCTCCGGGAACATATACAGCCTGTGCGAGATAAGGAATACTATTTCATCATCCAACATATTCCTGAGATTATCATAAACCTGTTTCTCCGTGTTTCTATCAAGCGCTGAAAACGGGTCATCCAAAATTGTAATTTCTCTCCTGTGACAGACAGTCCTTGAAAGTGCAAGTCTCTGTGCCTGCCCGCCTGACAAGCGCACACCGCCTGTTCCAACCATAGTGTCCGCACCATTTTCCATGGCGGCAACCTCACCGTCAAAGCATACTGTTTTCAAAAGCTTCTGCACATCATATTCATCACCTAAAAGAATATTATTTCTTATAGTGTCTGCGAACAGCTCTGTGTCATGTCCAAGGTATCCGACTATGCCTGCCCGCTCCTTGGCACTAAGCTTTGAAAGGTCTGCCCCATCAACCTTTATACTTCCGTCATATGGATATTCACATAAAAACACCTTGCCAAAGGTTGATTTTCCACATGCAACAGGTCCTGTGACACCTATCATCTGCCCTGACTCTGCTTCAAAGGAAATGCCCTCAAATATCTTTTCGTTGTACGGTACATCAGGATATCCAAAGCCAAGACCATCAACTTCAAGCCGTACGGCCTTCTTTTCTGCTGCATATTTTTTAACATCATGCATATCCGACTTACCTATGCTGCCATTGCCAAGCCCATCCGTATCCTTCTCTTGTGTACCTTCAAACTTCATAAGAGGCTTAATTCTATTCCATGATACCTGTGCCTTGTGTACAGCATTAAAAAGCTTGGCTGCTTTTGATGATTTTACCGACAGCTTTGTAAAACACGAAAGGAATGTTGTAAACGCCGCAATATCCCATAATTTCCATCCTGTGCCTAAAACATTCTTTCCGCCAAAATACAAAATCATTATAACTCCAACCATGGAAATCACTCTGTAAAGCGGTGTCATCATCGTGTTCCAGATGTTCGCCTTCACTGCCGACTTCTCATATGCGGACAGCTTCTTCTCATAATCCTTCCTTCTCTCCTCCTCACAGCCAAACACACGGTAAGTTATCGCATTAGATGCCCTGTCAAGTGTCGCATCGCTCAATACACCTGACTGTTTCTTGTATGCCGCACCTGTGCGCTGAACTACAAGCTTCATCTTCTCAGCCACCACATAAGAAATCGGTGGGAATAAAAGACTTATAAGAGCCAGCCTCCAATCGTACCATAAGAGCATTCCCATATATGCCAACATGGCAACACCGGTATCAAAAATCTCCGTCGTGAATTTTCTCATGCCCTCAACGCAGTCATCTACATCAAGAATCGCTTTAGTCATGACATTTCCGACACCTTCCTCATTTATCTCCTGCCTGCTCTTTCTTACAAGGCTTCCGTACAGAACGCGCTTCATTCTTTTGTTGACATTGTTTGCAAATCTTCGCACATAGAAACGCTTGATATACCTCGATGCCTGCACGATTCCTGTGGCTGCAACATACAAAAGCACAAGCATGAGCATATCATAAAAGCCTTTTTTGCCGCCTAAAATGTCAACAAGACATCCTGTCATAAGTCCTTCAAACCAAGGACCTGTCAAAAGACCGAAATTGTATATAAGTCCCGACACTGTAACTGCCGCAAGTACTTTCCATTCCGTCTTAAAATACGAACCTACTCTGTCTGCCCTAAAATTACCTGCATCATTTTTTTCTTTTCTCTTCATAATCTTGTCCTTTACGCAAGAAAAGATGTACTATCAACCAAATAGATGATAGTACATCTTTTCTTTTATGTCAATACAGGAGTCGACGATATTCGCAATCCGCTTTCGCTTCCTGCTCACATAAAACTCCCATTAGATATTGATATTATTTTGCAATAATCTCCATAAGCTTATTACTTCTCTCAATAAATGCGCTCATGCGCTCCGGCTTTAACGGAGCATGTGCAAGCTCTGCAAGGTCATATAACTGCTCGCAGAAAAGAGCTGTGTTCTCTCCTTCAGGGTTGTTCTCAACATACTGTACAAGCGGATGTTTAGCATTCAGAACAAGAGTCTGTCCCTCCTGACCGAACATAGAAGGATCCATTCCATACATACCATACATCTTCATCATATCCTGCATACGCTTAGAATCTTCCGACACAGTAATCATTGAAGCTATCGAGTCGTTCTTTAACTTTTCAAGCTTAACTGCAAGCTTATCGTTGCCAAGAGCCTTCTTAAATACATCAGAGAGCTTGTCCTCTCTCTCCTTGAGAGCCTTAGCTTCGTCCTCTGTCTGCTCTTCCTTAAATGTCTCTGTAAGGTCTGAATCAATGCTTAAGAACTTAACGCCTTCATTCTTCTGCTCAAGATGATTTATGAATGCGGAATCGATATTATGTGTAAGAATAACGGCATCTAAGCCTGCTTCCTTAAACATCTTAATATACTGTCCCTGCTCTGTCTCGTTCTTGACATAGAATACAGTATTCTCATGCTTTTCTTTGTTCTCCTCAAGACACTCAGGAAGTGTAAGATACTTGCCGTCAAGATTCTTAAACAGAATATAATCCTTCATCTTCTCGAAGAACTTATCATCCTTCAGGCAGCCGTACTTGATGAATGGATTTATGTCATCCCAATACTTCTCATAGCTTTCTTTCTCTGTCTTGCACATACCGGAAAGCTTATCGGCAACCTTCTTGGTGATATAATCTGAAATCTTCTTTACAAATCCATCATTCTGAAGAGCACTTCTTGATACATTAAGAGGAAGGTCAGGACAGTCGATAACACCCTTTAAGAGCATAAGGAACTCAGGAATAACTTCCTTGATATTGTCGGCGATGAATACCTGATTGTTGTAAAGCTTGATTGTTCCTTCTATTGTATCATACTCGGTGTTTAACTTAGGGAAGTATAATATGCCCTTTAAGTTAAACGGATAATCCATATTGAGGTGAATCCAGAAAAGAGGCTCCTTGTAATCCTTAAATACCTTGCGGTAGAACTCCTTGTACTGTTCATCTGTGCAGTCATTAGGATGCTTTGTCCAAAGAGGTGTTGTATCGTTGATCGGAACAGGTCTCTTAACAATCTTAAGCTTCTTAGAAGCAGGTACCGTCTCAACTGTTTCCTTTGTTCCGTCTTCCTTCTCAATCTCCTCTGTCTTAGCTTCCTCAACGATTGTCTCGACAACCTTATCTGTGTCAAGAAGCTCATCCTCAGCTATAGTCTGATACTGCTCTCCTGCATCCGCATTCTCAACATATATCTCAACCGGCATGAAGGAACAATACTTCTCAATGACTTCCTTCGCACGATACTCATTGGCAAATTCATTGCACTCTTCCGATAAATAGAGAGTAATCTCAGTACCTCTTGTTGTCTTAGTACCCTCCTCCATATCATATTCTGTTCCGCCGTCACATTCCCAGTGAACAGGCTTAGCTCCGTCCTGATATGAAAGTGTATCTATTGTGACACGGTCGGCAACCATGAATGCTGAGTAGAAACCAAGTCCGAAATGTCCGATAATCTGATCCTCATTAGCCTTATCCTTATACTTCTCAAGGAATGCCTCAGCACCTGAGAAAGCTATCTGGCAGATGTATTCATTGACTTCGTCAGCAGTCATACCAAGACCATTATCAATAAACTTGATAGTCTTATCCTTGGCGCTTACGATAACCTTTACCTGATACTTGTTATCCTCCGTAGCGGTAAATTCACCCATAAGCTCAAGCTTCTTAAGCTTCGTTATGGCATCACAGCCGTTAGAGATGAGCTCTCTGTAGAATATATCGTGGTCGGAATATAACCACTTCTTAATTATAGGGAAAATATTGTCACTGTTAATTGATAAACTACCATGTTTATTAGCCATTTTAAAACCTCCATATACATAAAATAATATAATTATGGTGCAAATGAGAAATAAATCCGATTGACACCCACACCACATCATCCGCATATTTTTCATGCAACAGCTATATAGTAATACCTGATTTTGTAAATGTCAACAATTTTTAGCACTCATTTGGTGTGACTGCTAATAATTTAATACTTTTTTTATTTTTAATACATATATTTACTTGTTGAATATAAAATTTTGCATTATACTGTAAATATATTTATTAAAAAGGAACTATATAATGAACAAAGACTTAGAATTTATAGACATTAACTTAGATGACAAAACAAGCTCTAAATCATCCCGCTTTGGTACACATAAAAATACCGGCACTCATTTTTCGGATGACAATCACGATAATATCGAAAAAGAATATACGGATGAGACAGATAAATCCGATGCCGATATAACAAATCTGCCACCTTCAAGCGACAATCCCGTAAAACGAAAAAGCCATATGCTTATCCGCGAAATTCTCAGCTATGTATTTATAATAGCAGCAGCTTTTATCATAGCAATGCTCGCCAACAGCTATCTTATTGTCAACGCACGGATTCCATCCGGTTCCATGATACCGACAATCACCGAAGGCAACAGAATTATCGGAAACAGGCTTGCATATATTAAGTCTGAGCCAAGACGCGGCGACATTGTTGTTTTTTATTACCCTGATGACGAGAGCCAGAAATTCATAAAGCGAATTATCGGACTTCCGGGTGAGACTATCTACATTGCAGACGGAATAGTATACATTGACGGTCAGCCGCTTGACGAGAGTGCCTACTTGACTGTTGAGACATACGGCGTGAGCGGGCCGTTCACAATACCGGAGAACTGCTATTTTATGATGGGCGACAATCGAAACAGCTCTAACGACTCACGCTTTTGGACCAACCATTTTGTGAGCCGTGATAAAATCATAGCAAAGGCTCTGTTCTGTTATTATCCTTCAATACATCTGATAAAATAATATCGCAAGCACTTTGTCGATGCCACAGAGTCCGGCAATGCAAAAAGAGTCCGGCATATTTGTAAGCTGCTAAACAGCTTATTATATGTCGGGCTCTTTTTATTAAGGTTCGGGGGTCAAAACATGCTCTTAGAACATCTTGCTTCGTACAATGAAGAGATATGCATAAATATAACTCGTTGTACACTCATAAACTGAATTTGCATGTTTTGACCGCCGGACTACTGATTACTGCTATTATTACTGCCAAGCCTCTCCCACGCCCTCTCATCAAGCAATAAGCTTACTCCTTTTGAGAATTCACCAAGATATTCATCGAACATTTCACTCTTTCTTCTCTGGATTATGCTTTCCGCCTGACTCTCTGACCTGCCGGCAACATTATCATCAATACAGTATATCAGATATGAGCCGTTATCGCAGTTGACTATATCGCTTATCTGACCTGAATCGAGGTTAAATGCTGCCTCCTCAAAGCTCTTTTCAAGCTCTCCGCGCCCTATCTCAGCCGAATATTCTACGCTGTCACTATACTTTACAGCCAATGCCGCAAAATCTGCCCCTTCTTCGTATTCAGCGGCAGCTTTTTCAAGCTTTTCCTGCTGCCCGGCAGAATCGTCTGACGCTGCCTCATAGATATATTGGATTTTTATTATCCGTGCTTCGTCCATGCTTATCTGTGTATCTACATCCCTTGTAAGTTCATCATACACCTTATCAGAAAGCTGCATCATAATGAAGAGGTCGTTAAGCTCATCCTTATTAATGTAGTCAATATCTCCGGCATACTCCAAGTAATAAGCTTCCGCCTTATGTTCACAAGCACTGCGCTCCTGTTCACTAAGCTCTATATGCTTTTCTTTTGCAAGCATATTCACAAGCACCAATCTTAATGACATATCAAGAACAAGATTATCAATATATTCTCCAAAAGGTACATTATTGACTTCCATATTCCATATGCTAGAAGTAAGTGCGCTTTCATAACCGCTTCTTACAGATTCAAGCAGCAGACGCACCTGCCCAACCGTAATTCCAATGTCTCCTCCCGAGAGCATATACTCACCATCAACACCTGTAGACAGCTTTACTATATAATCATTTATGGTAATCTCAGGCATATCGGCACTGCATCCGCACAGCAGCAAAACAGCAATACTGAAAAATATAAGACATTTTTTAACCTTCAACATAGAGATATCTTCCATCAGGCAGCACGAACACTTCAAGAGCATCCGCTGCATCTTCCATCTCTTCATCATCAATTCCTTCTTCACGCCAGAAGGCACGAAGCTCCTTCTCAGAGTTAAATACCTGTGCAAAACAGTCCTCTAAGAACTCCATAGCCTCATCCACTGTCTCAGCAACCGGCTCGTCAAAAAGCTTTCCCTGCTCCTTTAAAAATACTTCCGCACACATTTCATCAATCTCGTTCATATTTAATTAACCTCCGTTTTATTTTAAGATATTATCCACTACATAACTATGCATTTATTGTCGAGAATACGCTTGATACTGTCCTCAACACATTTTGTCTCATATCTTGCATGCTCTTTAACTTTATCGACTGCCTGCTTCATCACAACAGGATGTCCTACTGCCTGAAACATCTCGATATCGTTAAAATTATCACCAAATGCAATGCATTCATCCTTCTCAATATGCATGAGCTTCTGTATCGTCCTTATAGCGCTTCCCTTGTTCACTCCCTGTGCTGTGTAATCAAGCCACTGCTTACCTGAGACACAGGACTGTGCACGACCCTTAAAGGCATTTAAAAAATAATCCTCCGTATTTTCGATTCCTGTCGGGTCATAGACAGATATTTTCACATATTCTTCGCATATATGCTCTAAGTCATCGACAAGACAGATATCATTTCTGACAACATCCCGCATCCTGACAAGGTAGGCATCCGTCTTAGGTTTAAGGTAGGAAGTCCTCTCACCCGACACAAGCACCTCACACTGTTTAATACCTGTAATAGCTCTTATAATCTCTCTGCCAAGAGCAGTATCCATAGGTGTCTTGTCAAGAAGCTTATCCTTATAAATTATGACAGAACCGTTCTCGCATATATACATCATGTCATCTGCCACTTCCCCAAAAAGTCTCCTAAGATTCGGATATTGTCTGCCGCTTGCTGCACAAAAAATAATACCTTCATCTCTTAAATCCTTTATAAGAGGAATCAGCTTATCCGACACCTTCTGTGCTCCGTTAAGCAGAAGTGTACCATCTAAATCACTTGCAATAAATTTTATTCTCTTTCTTTCCATCAATAAAAATCCACCTGTATTGCCATTTTAATCTATCATCCGCAATAATCTGCCCTGCTGCGGTCAACACCTTAAGAAAAAATGCACTCTCTCATAATTCTTCCGACAGGAAGTCCTACAACATTATTATAATCTCCATCGATTTTTATAATAAATTCCGCAAAAAGTCCCTGAATTGCATATGCTCCTGCTTTATCCATAGACTCACCTGTATCAACATATCTATCAATCTGCTCGTCAGTCATATGTGCAACATACACTTTCGTCTCCTCAACAAATGTTCTCGTCTGTGCAATCCCTTCCTTGAGATATACCATCGACACTCCTGTATAGACACTGTGCTGTTTTCCTTCAAGAAGCTTAATCATTCTGACTGCATCAGCCTTATCCTTGGGCTTTCCAAGAATCTCATTCTGATATGCAACTATAGTATCTGCACCTATGACAAGAATATTGCTCCCATCGCCGTCTTCATTTTTGACTTCCGATATAGAATCCATAGCCGCCTTATACACAAGATCCCTTGCCTTCTGGGATGACAGCTCCATAACTATCTCCCACGGAATCTTTCTGGTTATTGTCTCCTCAACATGACTTGGCATAACCTCAAATTCAAGCCCCATCTGCTTAAGCAGCTCTCTTCTCCTTGGCGATGCCGATGCAAGTATAATCCTGTCCATATCACGAATCGTCTTCATCTGACATGTCCTCCAAAACATCCATAATTACCATTTTATGTTCTCGTAAAAGATTATAATGCATCCTCGCATAGCCGTCAAGAAACACAATGACCAAATAAAGCACCGTGAATCTTTTGTTCCACGGTGCTTTAGCATTTCCTTATCGATTTGACTATCCGTCAGGCATTTTCTTTGAGCTCATCATCGCTGAAATTCACATCTATCCCTCTCGGTTCAACCGGTGTTGAGAACACAATCTGCGTGCTTGTCCTTCCGAATTTCTGCAGCTGCCCGATAAAAGTGTCAAGTTCCTGAGTGCTCGGAAAAGTAACCTTTAAAAGCATTGAAAAATCTCCAGTGACACAGTTGCATTCAACCACATTAGGGCAGGATTTCACAAAAGGATAAAATTCCGGCTTCTGAGTCGGCATTACATCAAGATTGATGAACGCTGTTATATGATATCCGAGCTTAAAAGGATTTACCTTTGCTTCATAACCTGATATAATCTGCTCCTTCTCAAGTCTCTCAATTCTTGCCGAAACGGCAGGTGACGATAAAAATACATGTTCTGCAAGTGCCTTTAATGGCATTCTCGCATTCTTCTGTAATAATGTGATTATCTTCTTATCAATTCTATCCATAGTTCTCTCCATTTCCGCATACGCTGTTTAAAATAAAAAAGACAATATTCCTATCGGCTTAATAAAAATAAGCATGAATAGTAAATATTGTCTCCTTTGACATCTGATATTAATTTTATTAACTTGCATACATCATACATTACATTTTTTAAAATATCAAGGCTTTTTTATTATTTTTTTAATGAAAATGATTCTTCTTTCAATACATGCTTTCACTTTGCCTTTTTAATTTAATCATCTTTATTGCATTGCTTTTTTGTTCTGTATATGATATTTTGTATTTGTTCAGAATCGGGCATATTTCATAGAAAATTGTGAACATTATATAAAATAATATGGCATCACATAGCAGATGCAGAAAGAGGAGCATATGTCTAATAAGAATAATAATGAGGATTACATGAATGAATTTGAGGAAGGAACAGTCACACTATCCCTCGATGACGGAAGAGATGTCGAGTGCGGTATTGTAGCTGTATTCCCTGTAGGCGAGCAGGATTACATTGCACTCTTACCTCTTGATGACAACGAGGCTGCCGAGGGAGAAGTATATCTCTACCAGTATTTCGAGGATGATAATGGTGAACCGTCACTCGGCAACATAGAGGACGATGAGGAATATGAGCGCGTAGCCGATGCATTTGACGAGCTCATGGATGAGGATGAATATGCAGAGCTTTTAGCTGATGATGACGAAGAGTAAGCTATTACCGCTTATCCATAAAACATTATCCCGAATAATTTGTACCGGAACGGTTCCATCTATAACCGCTCCGTTCAGATGTGAGGCCTCCGGAAACGGGGGCTTTTGCATTATATTTTGACTTAGCAGGCATATAAAGACCCGACTCGATGAGAAACCTGCTCACATCAAGCATTTTGTTATATTTTTCACATGCGCTGTATATGTACAATCTGCTCTTTGCTCTCGTCATAGCTACATAGAACATTCTGCGCTCTTCCTCAATATCCTCATCAAGTATAGCTTTCTTGTGCGGGCACACGCCTTCATTGGCATCTATTATAAACACAATATCAAATTCAAGTCCCTTTGAGCTATGCATAGTAGTCAATGTCACTCTCGGTACGCTCTTATCGGGAACTTCATGCACTCTCTGCCTGTATTCACTGACTGCGGCATCCCATTCGGCAAATGTGTTATATTCTCTTGCGCTCTCATGTATGTCATTAAGTACATCGAACAGCTCATCAGCCTGTATATGGTGGTTTATGGCATATTCTGAAATATATTCATCATATCCGATTCCACGTCTTATGTAATTAACCGCAGCATAAGGATTAAGCTTAGCGACCATTGCAAGATCATCCTTGAGCTTTTGTATGCGCTCGACCATCCACTGCTTGTCCTCATAGTAAGTACACAGCTTATCAAGGTCTATCTCCTCGTCTGTAAGATAATCCCTTCCTATATAGCGCTTAGGCTTATTGCACACCGATATAAAATCTGCTCTGTTGGCAGTTCCGACCGCCAGCCTTATATATGCAAAAATATCCTTTGCAATCCAGTGCTCGAACATATCCGGCAGCTTATCTCTTATCTGGAACGGAATGCCATTCTCCATAAGCCGTCTTACAAGCGACCCTATCCCCGCCGATGTTCTATACAGCACAGCAATGTCGCTGTAGCTTTTCTTTTCGTTATGCACAAGCTCTTTTATCTGTTCGCACACACCTGCATACTCGTCAATAAAATCCTTTGTCTGCTTTACAACAACTGCTCCGCCGCCGTTCTTATTGGTTTTTATTACCTTTTTGTATCTCTTATTATTGAATCTTATTACATCTGCGGCAGCCTTTACAATCTCAGGTTCAGAACGATAGTTGATATCCAACAGCACTCTTACAGCATTCCTGTAGTCCTTCTCAAAATTCAGCATGATATCAGGCTTAGAACCGCGGAATCCATATATACTCTGGTCGTCATCACCAACGATAAACAGATTATTCTCCGGTGCCGCAAGAAGTCTTACCGTATCATATTGTATCTTATTAATATCCTGAAACTCATCAATCAGAATATACTTAAACTTACCCTGCCACGCCGCTAAAATATCTTTTCTTGCCGTCAAAAGCTCATATGTATAACACAGCATATCTTCAAAATCTATCTTCCTGCTGTTTTTAAGCTTCGTCATATACTCGTCATAAATGCTTCTGAAAACATCTGTCGGACAGTTAGTCGAATAATAATTCTCGATAGCTATTCTGTCTGACTTGACACGGCCTATCTCGCCAAGCACATTTCCGACAAACTCCCTCTCATCCTCAATGTCAAGCTCATGCCTTGAAACGGCAGCCTTTACTATCGAATATCGCTCTTCTTCCTTAATTATATTAGAAGCGGACAGATTGTAGGCATGCTTCAAAATAGTAAAAAAAACTGCATGAAATGTTCCAAATGTAACATTTCTGCCCATTCCATCTTCCATAAGTGCATAAAAACGTTCCTGCATCTCCTGCGCCGCTGCTTTAGTGAATGTAATCACAAGAATATTCATCGGATTTACACCCTGTTCAATCAGGTGCTTTACACGCCTTGTAATCACTGTTGTTTTGCCTGAACCCGGCCCTGCAAGCACAAGCATTGGCCCATCCATATGATTGATTGCTGTATTTTGTGCATCGTTTGACTGCATTTTAACCCCCGCATAATCCGTAATATGATATGAGGGGCAAAAGGTATTTTGCCCCTCATTTGATATCCTCGAATTGCTCCGCTGTAAAACAGCTCCCGCAATTCTAAAACATTCGGAATCCGCTGATTCCTCATGTTTTGCTGGTCCTAAGTTCAAAAGCCTAATCGTGCAAGCACGAACGGCTTTTTGACCCTGATATCATAATATCAAAATATTAACTTTAACGTCCCCTTTTGTCAATACAAAAGCCGTACAGCAGCATCCCTTAACAAACTGCTGTACGGCTCATAAAACTTATATAATTTTCATAAATTAATACACCTATCTGCTGACAAATGTAGCGCACTCAGTCTCTGATGATATCATAGCATGTGTACCCGTCACATCGACATGCTTTGCCGTACAATTCTTGTCATCATTGTAGCGGCACTTTACTGCGTCACATATAATGCCGGTACTTCTCCTTGGCTCACACTCACACGCTGATGTCACTCTCGGACTTCCGCACTCGCAAAAGGATGCACAGCAGGTTGATGATGAGTTCTCAGCCATTGCACCTTCCACCTTTATTTCTTCTCTCTTGCAGCAGTTGCAGTCATTATATGCACAGCTTTTTACTCCACAGGCTAAATCGTTCATGTCCACACCTCCGATAATAATATGCAAATAAAAAATCATTGCAATCTTATTATGGTTCAAAACGATTTTTTTATTCAAATGGTCCAGATGGCAAAATATGCCAATTTAATCTAAAGGTTTATAACAAGTTATATTTATGCATATCACGCCGTTGTCCGAAGCAGGATGTTCTAAGAACTCTGACAGTTTAAATCATCCTTTTATTGCGCTGATAATCATAAAAATCCCGAAAAGCAGCGGCTGATGTACAACATATATTATCATCGTATGTCTTCCGATAAATGCCAAAGGACGGCAGAAATTCTTATACAAAAAACCGGGAAGATTTTTCTTTTTAAAAATATGTCCTCCCATAGCTCCGGCAAGGAATAAGAACCCCCATGGTATGAGTGGATAATAATCCGCAGAGAACAGCCTCTGTGCAAAGCCTATTATGTATATAAGCATATTTTTCCCGCCATACAAAAATGCAGGCATATCTATCCTCACAAAGCCAAGTTCAAGCCATCCATAATAGATATTGCGGCACACAAAGAACAGCACAAGGAAAATTATCATAAATACTAATCTTATGTATACACTACTATCATATTTTTTCACGGCGGCTGTCTGCACATTTACTCCGTCATCTCCCTTACTTCGCTTTCCTGATGCCCTGTGAATCACATATTGAGCGATTCCATACAGCAACATCATCGTTCCTAACAGATGAAGAATACCAAAAATAATGGTCTGTGAAGGCATGACAGTCAAAGTGACCAATGTCAGCACCATTGCAATGAAAATGGTTCTCACTCCTCTTTTTAGATTATTTTCGGAAAAATTACACGATATTCCCGATATGAATATGAGCGAACCTGACATGCAGTCCCGTATTGTCGAGAACCATACCGAATACAGATATGGGATTTCATGTCCAAGAATATCATTCAAATCATACATAAAATGGTAATAAACAACATATATAATCAAAATTCCTCTGATTATATCAATAAGATATATTCTTTTTTTCTTTTCTGACAAGCTGTCCATCTAAAACCCCATCTTCTGCGAACATGTCACACATTTTTTATTTAAAATATTGTCTTATTCACAATAAAACAGTGTATCACATTGTATCACTGTTGACAATCATACAAAAAAGCACCCTTGCTTCAACATATATTTCAGCACTTTTGTGTATTTTTTATAATATCTTTCATAGCGTTTTTCTTGTCTTTCATCATATACTCTGTCATTGACTTTTCATATTTCCTGTTATACACTATCTTAGTTCCTGCCATTAAGGAACTGTGAAGCATAGCGGTTCGGACATTTTGTCCGCTAAGAGGGAATCAGGTGAAATGCCTGAACGAACCCGTCGCTGTATGGAAATAGTTCTTCCAACGCTTGTGCCGCGTTAAAATCACTGGATATATCTGTATTCCGGGAAGATATGGAAGAATGTAAGGTTCTAAGTCAGAAGACCTGCCCTATGCCAGAAGCATCTGTCCGCGTGGATTCGGGCATCACTTCGCCACACAAAAATACAATTTTAAGGAGAAAACAATGAGCAAAAAGAACAAAAAAATCTTATTTGGTGTTCTTGGCTTAGTTGTAGCTGTTGTAGTTCTGGCACTGCTCTACATCAACTTAAGACCTCAGCCAAAGGATGCAGGTGGTAAAAAGACCATCACATTGACAGTAGTGTACGCTGACGCAAGTACTAAAGACTTTACAATCACAACCAACGAAGATTATCTTCGCGGGGCTCTTGAGCAGGAAAAGCTTATAGCCGGCGATGAATCTGAGTGGGGATTATATGTCAAGACAGTTGACGGTGTAACTGCCGATGATTCAGCACACCAGTACTGGGCTCTCTACATCGGTAACGAATACGCACAGACAGGCGTTGATTCAACACCTGTAAATGACGGTGACACATTCAAGCTTGCACTTGAAACATATTAATTCCGGAAAACAGTTTCTATTATGAAATATAAAACTTTCGAAATAGTGCTTCTTGGAATGCTTGGAGCTATAGCCTTTGTATGTCAGGTATCATTAATCTTCCTTCCGAATATAGAAGTCGTGTCCATTCTCTTCATTGTCTATACCCGGACATTCGGAAAGAAGGCTCTCTTTCCTATATATGTGTTCGTTCTGCTCGAAGGAATATTCTGGGGTTTCGGAAGCTGGTGGATAATGTATCTCTATATATGGACAATACTATGGGGCATATCAATGATATTCCACCGCAATGATTCGTCCATTGCATGGGCTGTGATAAATGGTGCATATGGTCTGTGCTTCGGTGCTCTGTGTTCAATAACACAGGGAATACTTTTCGGTATAGGCTCAGGCTTCGCATATTTTATAAGCGGTATTCCTTTTGATATAGTACATTGTATAGGCAATTTCTTTACAGCACTCTTTCTGTATAAGCCACTTACAATTTTACTCTCAAAAGTAAGGAAAATGCTTGTAAAATGATATGCATTGACGTAAAATATATATAAATCCGGGCTGCCGTTATCCGGCAGCCCTTTTGTTTTAGAATATACCTGTTCTAAGGCAAAATCCCGATAATATAAATAACTTTGCTGCTTCTATTTGCAGCAGAATCGAGGTCACTATGTCAGAAAAATATGTTGCATATGTTGGGTCATATACCCATGATTCAAGCAGAGGAATTACCATTTTAGATGTCGATAATGAAGCCGGACGTATGGCATACCGTGAGGAAGTGATTGTCAATAATTCTTCATATCTCATAATATCACACAGCGGCAGATATCTTTATTCTATAGTCGATGAAGGCGTATCATCATTTAAGATTCTCCCTGACGGAGGTCTTGAATACATGAACACATCATCCATAAAGGGAATGAGAGGCTGTCATCTCTCAATGACAAAAGCTGATGATTATCTGTTCGTATCCGGCTACCATGACGGCAAGCTTACCGTACTGCATGTGAATGCCGATGGTACTGTCGGATGCATAACAGACGAAATTTATCACAAAGGAATGGGAAGTGTTGCCGAGCGCAACTTCCGTCCGCATATCAACTGCTCTGTACTCACACCTGACGAAGAGCTGTTATGTGTATGTGATATCGGTATGGATCAGGTCAAGCTATACGAATTTGACAAAGCTACAGGAAAGCTCAAGCTTTCCGATATCATCCGCTGTCAGCTCGAATCCGCACCTCGCGAGATTACATTCAGCCCGGACGGAAAATTTGCATATATCGTATGCGAACTCAAAAATTATATAGATGTATACAAATACACTCCCAAAAACAAGACACATTTTGAATTTGTCCAGAACATTTTCACTGTCAGAAAGGGACATAAGGAGAATACAGCTGCCGCAGCCATTCAGGTATCCAAAAACGGAGACTATGTATTCTGCTCTAATGCAGGCGACAACAGCGTCACAATCTACTCTGCCGACAAAGACACCGGTCTTTTATCACTCAAGAACAGTCTCCCTATAAGCGGTGATTATCCTAAGGATATCAACCTGTTTCCTGATGAGAAGCACCTTGTATCAGTCAACAACGAATCAGGAACACTTACCTTCTTTACAATACATTATGAAAAAGGACTGCTCGTTATGAATGGTAATCCGGTCAAGATTGATACACCTAACTGTATTGTTATACATAAGCTTGTCTGATATATCAACATTCATATCAATTAATTTCATCAACCAGCATTTATAATAACCAACATTATATGCTAAACAACCCCCTTTTGCAGCATAATTCTGCAAAGGGGGTTATTAATCTAATAATTTACTTTACACAAAAATTTTACCTATTAATTATTACATAACCTGCAAATAGTTAATTCAATTCACAAATGTTTATCTACAACCAGCATCATAAAATTCAGGCTCCAAAACATGCTCTGTGAGCTTAATCATATATAATCCCTGACTACTTTTTCTGCCCTTTTGAATCTCTTTTCGAGAGCTTTAATTTCTTCAATGAAATCTCTTTATCTTTATACTGTATCGACACATCAGCATCCTCCGGCATCAGATAGACTTCATCCACATTGTCCTTCTCATCAACCTTCATGCCTCGTACTCCTATAGCACTCTTCTTCTTCTCAGGAACTTCCTCAAGCATGAACTTAAGAAAATATCCATTCTCTGTCTGAATTACAACGCTCTGTGTATTTACCGCACTCACTACCTCAATGCTTGCTATAGAGTCACCCTCCATAAGCTTTGTAGCCGCAACGGTTCTCTTTGACACATCGAATTCTGAACCGTCAATAAGCTTCATCATCGCCTTCTTGGTTGTAAATAAAAGCTTGCGCCCGGCAAGCAGGCTGTTACAGCACAGGAATATAATCTCTTCACCTGCACTGCTATAATTTCCAAGGTTGTCAATCGGTGTTCCTTTATCACGGAACTTGACAAACGGTATGTCTTTAACTTTTATCTGATGAAGATTGCCATTATCGGTAAAGATACATATCTTATCCGTATTCATACAGCTAAATACATACTTATTCTCGGCATGTGCCGCATCCTTATTTCTCTCATAGGTAGCTGTATCTATCGTCTTGGCATAACCAAAACGATCCATAAGGAATACAACCTCCTGCTCGACCATCTTCTGCTCTTCAAACACGGCCTCCTTGCCATCCTCAATGACAGTTCTTCTCAAAAGTGCATATTCCTTCTTAATATTGTCAAGATCCTTTTTAATGACCTTCACCATGGCTCTTCTGCTGCCGAGTATATCTTCATATTCAGCAATCTTTGCCAGAGTCTCCTCATATTCCTTCTCAAGTGCCATTATCTCAAGACCGATAAGCTTATAAAGGCGCAGCTCCAATATAGCAGATGCCTGCTTCTCAGTAAAATGAAGCTTAGATGCATCCTTTCTTGAACGCTCCGACTTGAAATTAATTCCTTCTGTGTTTCCTGTAATAAGGCACTCCTTAGCCATCTTAAGATTCTTGCTTCCTCTTAGAATTTCGATAATAAGGTCAATTATGTTGCATGCCCGTATAAGACCTTCCTTAATCTCCTTGTTATCCAGCTCTTTGTTAAGAAGCGTTGTATATTTGCGCGTTGCAAGCTCGAACTGAAAATCTATATGATGATTGATAATCTGCTTAAGTCCGAGCGTCTCAGGTCTTCCATCAACTATCGCAAGCATATTGACACCGAATGTATTCTCAAGCTTAGTCTTCTTATATAGCATATTAATCAGCTTGTCTACATCCGCATTCTTCTTTAGCTCAAGGACAATTCTTATTCCTTCCTTGGAGGATTCGTTAGAAATATCCGTAATATCCTGTGTCTTTTTTGTCTCTATAAGCTCCACGACATCAGATATGAACTTACCTATTCCTGCACCAATCATTGTATAAGGTATTTCCGTCACAACAAGCTTATCCTTATCGCCCTTCTTAGCAGCCGGCTCATACTCTATCTTACCTCTGAGCTTTATTCTTCCTATACCGCTTTCGTATATATCAAGCAGTTCACTCTTATTTACAACCAGACCACCTGTAGGGAAATCAGGGCCTATCATATACTGCATGAGCTCCTGTGTTGTGATATCAGGATTATCCATGCATGCTTTGACTGCATCGATAACTTCGCCAAGATTATGAGTAGGTATGCTTGTTGTCATGCCTACAGCGATACCTTCTGAACCATTGACAAGAAGATTCGGCACACGCACCGGAAGAACAACAGGCTCTTTCTCAGTCTCATCAAAATTCGGTACGAAATCTACAACATTCTTGTCAAGGTCTGCCAAATATACATCCTGTGTAAACTTCTTTAGCTTTGCCTCCGTATATCGCATTGCGGCAGCTCCGTCCCCTTCTATAGAACCGAAATTGCCATGTCCATCCACAAGTGCCATGCCTTTCTTAAAATCCTGCTCTAGCACGACAAGTGTATCATATATAGAACTGTCTCCGTGCGGATGATACTTACCCATTGTATCACCGACAATACGCGCTGACTTACGGTGCGGCTTATCATAATTAAGCCCAAGCTGTTCCATGGCATATAATACACGTCTCTGAACCGGCTTTAGTCCATCCCTTACATCCGGTACGGCTCGCGCTGTGATAACACTCATGGAATAATCTATGTATGACTTCTGCATCAGCTCAGAATACTCTGTCTGCATAATCTGTTCTGCCATTTTATTTCCTCACTTTACTTTTTCATTCAGGCTTCGGGTATCAAAACATGCTGATTTACGTTAAGAGTGTATAGTATGTTATATTTATACATATCAGCTCTATTGTCCGAAGCAAGGTGTTCTAAGGACTCTGATAAATGCTTTATCTGTTCATTCCGTTATGCTAAGTCAAGCTCCGCATCATGTGCATGCTCATATATGAACCTTCTTCTAGGCTCAACATCGCTTCCCATAAGCATAGCAGTGACATCTGATGCCATCTTAGCATCTTCTATCTCGACACGCTTTAGAATCCTTGTATCAGGATTGAGTGTTGTCTCCCAAAGCTGTTCGGCGTCCATCTCTCCAAGACCCTTGTATCTCTGGAGCGTAAAGCTTCCAGTGTGTGTCTTTCTGTACTTTTCAAGCGCCTTATCGTCATACAGGTACTGTCCCTCCCCTTTCTTTGGAACAACCTTATAAAGAGGCGGTGTTGCAAGATACACATGTCCTTCCTGTATAAGCTCAGGCATGAAACGATAGAAAAATGTCAGAAGGAGCGTTGCAATATGTGCTCCGTCCACGTCCGCATCCGTCATTATAATAATCTTGTTATATCTTAACTTAGTTATATCGAAGTCATTGCCATAGCCTTCGGAAAAACCGCATCCGAAGCTTGTTATCATAGTCTTAATCTCTGCATTGGCAAGAACCTTGTCTATCGTTGCCTTCTCGACATTGAGTGTCTTTCCTCTTATCGGAAGTATCGCCTGAGTGCGCCTGTTTCTGGCTGTCTTTGCAGAACCTCCGGCGGAATCTCCCTCCACTATGAATACTTCACATTCTTCCGGATTACGGCTCTCACAGTTGGCAAGCTTACCATTGCTGTCACAGGAGAACTTCTGCTTGATCAAAAGATTAGTCTTGGCTTTCTCTTCCGCCTTTCGGATCTTAGCTGACTTCTCAGCGCATGCAATCACAGTCTTTAATGTCTCAAGGTTCTTGTCAAAATATCTTACAAGCTCATCGCCTGTCACTTCAGCTACAACTTTTCCTGCATCCTGATTATCGAGCTTAGTCTTTGTCTGCCCTTCAAATCTCGGTTCCGGATGCTTGACAGCGACAACCGCTGTCATTCCGTTTCTCACATCCTGTCCCGTAAAATTGACATCCTTATCCTTCAATATTCCAAGCTCTCTCGCATACTGGTTAATAACCATCGTAAACTTAGTCTTGAAACCCGTAAGATGCGTTCCACCTTCCTGAGTGTATATATTGTTGCAAAATCCGAGTATATTCTCCTGAAAAGAGTCAACGAACTGAACAGCACATTCCACTTCGATTCCATCACTCATATGCTTGAAATATATCACATCATGAAGTGTGTCAAGTCCTTCATTGAGAGCTTTCACATACGCCTTGATTCCATCCGGCTCATGGAATACATCCGATTCTTCCTCACCATTTCTCTTATTGTCAAAATAGATTGTAAGCCCCGGATTAAGATAAGCTGTCTCATGTAGCCTGCTCTTTACCTGGTCAGCTTTAAAATATGTCTTTTCAAATATCTCATCGTCAGGCAGAAAAGTAACTGTCGTTCCTGTATCATTCTTCCTGCATGTCCCTACCTCGGCAAGCGGAGCCATGACATGACCTCTCTCATAGCGCTGCTTATATACCTTGCCATCCTGTCTTATCTCTACTTCAAGCCATCTTGACAAAGCATTTACAACTGATGCACCGACTCCGTGAAGTCCTCCTGATATCTTGTAAGCTCCGTCGCCGAACTTGCCTCCTGCATGAAGCACCGTAAATACAACTTCAACAGCCGGTATTCCGGCCTTAGGATGAATTCCGACAGGGATTCCTCGTCCATTATCCTTGATAGTAGCCGTTCCGTCATTGTTGAGCGTAACCCATATAGAATCACAATATCCTGCAAGATGTTCATCCACCGAATTATCTGCAATCTCATAAATAAGGTGGTTAAGTCCCTTCGTGGATACGCTTCCTATGTACATTCCCGGTCGTTTTCTTACAGCCTCAAGTCCTTCTAAGATTGTGATACTTCCGGCACTATAATCCTGTTTCATCTCTGCCATGCTAATCCTCATTTCTATCATAAATTCATATTCCTCATTATAGCCAATAAATCACTGTCAAACTGCAGCAAAATCGCAAAAACCAAATGTATGTTCGTATTATAACATTCTCTACGGCATTTAATCAAGCCTTTTTTGCTGCGACAGTAAATATGTATCTTTCAACTTAACATTAAAGAACCATACTATCGTTAAAACTGCCTAACAATAGTATGGCTCATTCTCTTTAAGTTCTTTAAATATTATTTAAAGTATTATACGCTATAGCAAAACCATGCACAATATTATCACAAATAAATGTCAATGTCTATACTCCGAGGATATTTTTCACAGTCTCCTCCATCTGTGTACTGTCACATACTCTGTCATGAAGTACAGGTGCATTCCTTATATCTTCTATTGCCTGCGGAACAGCTACATTAGCTATCCTTGACAATTCATCAACAAGCTCGAAATCTGTCATGCTGTCATACTTTTCCTTATCAATGGCATCCATAACGCTTCGTGTAAATTTAAACGGACTTGCTGTTGAAGCTATGACAGTCTTTGTCTTGTCTCCTGTCTCATCAGTATATTTCTTATAGACAGCCGCTGCAACAGCTGTATGTGTATCAATCACATATCCTGTATCTTCATAGATTGACTTGATTGTGTCGGCTGTCTCTTTTTCACTTGCATAATTTCCATAAAAATCTTTAAGCTCAGACTTCATCGCATCTGTAATCTCATAGCGGCCTTTTTCTTTAAGCTGCGCCATAAGAGTGCTGTTCTCTTTAGCCGAACCACCGGCAATGCGATATATAAGTCTCTCAAGGTTGCTTGAAATAAGGATATCCATTGACGGTGAGCTTGTGAGCTTAAATTCTCTGTTCCTGTCGTATACTCCTGTCGAGAAGAAATCATATAAAACTTTATTCTCATTTGAAGCACATACAAGCTTGGCAATCGGAAGTCCCATATTCTTAGCATAAAAAGCGGCTAAAATATTTCCGAAATTTCCTGTAGGAACAACAACATTAATCTTCTCACCCTCTGCAAGCTCTTCATTGGCAAGAAGCTTAACATATGAATATATGTAATATACAATCTGCGGCACAAGTCTTCCGATATTGATTGAATTAGCCGATGAGAACTGGTATCCGGCAGCATCAAGCTCCTTTGCAAGCTCCTTATTACCGAAAATATTCTTAACTCCCGTCTGTGCATCGTCAAAATTGCCTCTGATTGCAACGACATAAGTATTGTCACCCTTCTGTGTGACCATCTGCTTTTCCTGAATAGGGCTTACACCATCCTTAGGATAAAATACGATAATCTTGGTTCCTTCTACGCCTGCAAAGCCTGCAAGAGCAGCCTTGCCTGTGTCTCCTGATGTCGCAGTGAGAATAACGATATCATTCTTAATGTCATTCTTTCTCGCTGATGTTGTCATAAGGTGAGGAAGAATTGAGAGTGCCATATCCTTAAATGCGATAGTAGCACCATGGAACAGCTCAAGAAAATATGCTCCATCAGCCTTGACAAGAGGTGCAATCTCTGCTGTATCGAATTTTGAATCGTAGGCATTTGCTATACACTTTTTAAGCTCTTCCTCTGTAAAATCTGTGAAAAAAAGCTTCATTACTTCATATGCGACTTCGCCATAACTCATCTTAGAAAGCTCTTCTAAGCTCTTATCAAGAGCCGGTATGCTCTCCGGAACAAAAAGACCGCCATCATCGGCAAGACCCTTAAGAATAGCCTTCGAGGCTGTCACTCTAACACTGTCATCCCTAGTACTTTTATAAAATAATTCCATAGCGTCCTCCAACAGATTTTATAGTAGTTATATGAACCAAAAGGCGATAAGCCTAAATACTTATCGCCAATTTTATCACACTTTATTTCATTAAACAAGTAAATTCTTCAATAATACCAAAAAGTATTAGAAATCATATGCATTTTAGTAATATCCGAAAAATACATGTCCGTTATACTCAAACAGACGTTTAAGATGTATTGCAAACCAGCTGCCGTTTCCTGCTGACGCACTTGCTGCAAAGAAAAGTGCTCCTTCTGAATAGTCCTCACCGATAAGCGCTCTGTCAACCGCTTCATAGGATGTATCCGTAAGTTCTACGGAATAATATCTTCCATCCATCACAGGCTGGAACTGTGCTCCGTTTTCCTGAAAAATAACATCTGTCACATTATCGGGAAAATCATTTGAAAATACTCTGTTGATAACGACATTCGCAACTAAAATCTTTGCCTTGATGTCAAGCCCTGTCGCTTCCGCTTCAACAATACGGACAAGATTATTATACTCTTCATCCGTAACAGCAATAATCGGACTTATATAGTCAGCGCTCACAAGCACCTCATCCGATTGTGCCTTCTGTGTTCGATAATTCACATCTGCATAGACACAGGAATATTTCAAAAGATTTTTCTCAATATCCATATTCATAAGTGGAGCAGCATATATCTGTATTTCCTGCTCTGTGTCATTGATTAGCGATGTGAATACTGCTTTCTCTTCATCGGTGTCATCGTCCGTCTCATCATCCTCAACGGCAACCTGTCCGGTATCTGCATGCGATGAGACAACATTGTTCTTTCCGCCACCACCATAGCATGTGGAGTTCAGGCAGACAACTGCAATCACAGCCGAACCTGATGCAATGATAGCACACCTTCTGTACATACTCTTAGTAATGGTTTTGAAGAAACTAAAAACACCATTAAAGAGCGAAAAAATATTCTTCATCTTCAAACCTCTCATTTCAAATCAATGTTTTTTCGTTCTTGTTGCAATTATATTTACGAATCCGATTTTGTCAATCGAATCACTTTTTTTTGTGAAAAACGTCTTTCGTAACATTTTTGTAACATTTTTCATCAGCATTATATCCAAGCATGTCCTAAAATATACATAAAATTTGTTTAATTTGACACTTGAAATTTTCTTATGCTAAAAAAGCAAATATATTATTACCGTGTTTTCACCGAAATTGTTTTTCTGAAAGTGGAGAAAACAATACTATTTTTTCTATTTTTTAAGCATTTAAGTGGGGGAAAATATTAGTTTTTGTCTCATAAACCGAGATGTCTGCCGCAAAAATGTAACCTCTTACATTTTTATCTTTTAAAGTAATGTCCATTTTAATTGGACCTCCAATTTAAATGTGTATACACTTATGTGGATATTATACAGGCAGTTAAGACTTTCAATACATTAACGCTGAATCCCATACCAGCTTAGTCGATTATATTCCCAATCCGCTTTCGCATCCTGCCCATAAAAAATCCTCCGCATCTCTATCCGTTACTTTTTTGTACAAAATACCGGGCAAAAAGGTTATACCATTAACTAACAGTAATAGGTTTTCTCTTATAATTTTCTCTCATATAACAGATAAAAATTGAAAGTATCGTAAAAAAAATATATAATAAACAGTAACTATTTATATTCAATACATTCGCAAAACCACACGATAATAAAATAATACGAAAGCAGGAACATCATGTCACTTCCGGGAGCATTTAAAGCACAAAAAAAAGACGGCACAATATATTACCGCTCTTCTATAACATATAAAAACAAACATATAAGCCTTGGAAGCTTTAAAACCGAGGAGGAAGCATCCGGCGCATACCTTGAAGCGCTCGCAGTTACAGGCTCCTCACAGGATAACAATATGTCAGCTTCATCAGCTGTTTCTTCTATATATAAATGTACTTTAGACAACTATCATACATACTGTCAAATTCTCTCATTTGACAAATATATAAGCCTGTTAAATTTCCGCGACAATGGCATATACATAAAGACACCTATATATATGGTAAAAACACACTTTAACTATTATATTTCCGAGAATGAAATACTTAAATTTGATGTTGATGACCTCTTCTACTTTTCCAACCATTCGATAATGAAAAGACAGGGCTATCTTTTTGTCGCGGACTATGGAATGCAGATTAATATTCTCTCACGCTATGGCATACGAAGCCATGCTGTAAAGAACAGGGATTATGAATTTATAAACGGAGACGACCATGACTACCGCTATCACAACATCCGCATAATCAACCGCTACTACGGTGTCGAAGCAATAAAAAAGAACGGCCGCATAAGCTACCGTTCCCGCATCCATATCAATGGAAACTATATAATAGGAAGATACAGCTCAGAAAACGAAGCTGCCATAGCCTACAACAAGGCTGTGGCAATGCTTCGCGACAAAGGCTGTACTACCGCATATCCGGAAAATTATATTGAAAACATTTCTGCAATCGAATATGCCAAGCTCTACAATAGCATAAAGCTGTCAAAACATTTCCGTAAATATGTTTCTACTTATTGTTAATGTAATTTATAAGTCCGCCTGCTGCTATAAGCTTCTGCATGAACTCCGGAAATGCCTGACCCTTGTACTGCTTTCCTTTAGTTACATTTGTGATAATACCGCTGTCAAAATCAATATCAACCTGGTCGCCATCCTCAATATCACGGCTTGCTTCAGCGCACTCAATGATAGGCAGACCTATATTTATAGCGTTGCGGTAAAAAATTCTTGCAAATGTCTCCGCAATAACACAGCTTACTCCAGCCGCCTTGATTGCTATAGGAGCATGCTCTCTTGATGAGCCACAGCCAAAATTCTTGTCAGCGACAATAATATCGCCCTTATGCACCTTATTTACAAAATCTTTGTCTATATCCTCCATGCAATGTGCTGCCAACTCAGCAGGGTCCGATGAATTCAGGTATCTTGCAGGTATAATTACATCTGTATCAACATTATCTCCAAATTTAAATACTTTTCCTGATGCTTTCATATACTAATCCTCATTTCTATTATCAGTTTCTACAATCCAAGCTCTGACGGCTGGCTTATCTTTCCTGTCACTGCACTTGCTGCTGCAACTGCCGGACTTGCAAGATATACCTCTGACCTGACATGTCCCATACGTCCGACAAAATTACGGTTAGTTGTCGATACGCAGCGCTCTCCTTCAGCAAGAATACCCATATAGCCTCCAAGACACGGACCACATGTAGGTGTGCTGACAACAGCTCCCGCCTCTATAAATGTCTTTAAAAGCCCTTCCTCCATTGCCTGAAGATAGATTGCCTGAGTAGCAGGTATTATTATAACGCGAAGTCCCTGCGCCACTTTTCTTCCTTCAAGAACTTCCGCTGCAATACGCAGGTCATCCAATCGTCCGTTAGTGCATGAACCGATTACAACCTGGTCAATCTTCACTTCTCCTGCCTCATCTACTGTATGTGTGTTCTCAGGAAGATGCGGAAATGCGACTGTAGGCTTGAGTTCAGCGAGGTCAATCGTATATGTCTCATCATACACCGCATCCTCGTCAGCTTCATATATTGTATATTTCTTTGTTGAATGCTCTCTCATATATGCTTCCGCAATATCATCTACAGGGAATATTCCATTCTTGCCTCCTGCCTCTATAGCCATGTTGGCAATAGTAAATCTATCGTCCATCGAAAGGTTCTTTATTCCGTCACCGACGAACTCCATGGACTTATAAAGAGCTCCGTCAACACCAATCATTCCTATAATATGTAAAATTACATCCTTGCCGCTCACCCACTTAGAAGGCTTACCTGTCAGAACGAATTTGATAGCGGAAGGAACCTTAAACCATGCCTTGCCCGTTGCCATTCCTGCTGCCATATCAGTCGAACCTACACCTGTGGAAAATGCGCCGAGCGCACCGTATGTACAGGTATGTGAATCAGCTCCGATTACAACATCGCCTGCAACAGTAAGACCTTTCTCAGGAAGAAGTGCATGCTCAATTCCCATCTGTCCGACTTCAAAATAATTGGTAATCTCATTTTTCTTTGCAAACTCTCTGACGCACTTACAATGCTCTGCCGACTTGATATCCTTATTCGGCACAAAGTGGTCAGGAACAAGAGCTATCTTATCCTTATCAAAGACTCCGCTTTTCTTCATCTTATCCATCTCATGGATTGCTACCGGAGATGTGATATCATTTCCAAGAACAAGGTCAAGATCCGCCTCAATAAGCTGTCCTGCCTCAACATAAGGAAGACCTGCATGTGCTGCAAGAATCTTCTGTGTCATCGTCATACCCATAATAATTCCTCATTTCTTTTCCTGTATCCGGCTATTTCGTACCGGATTATCAAGGTTACTGCTTGAATAATATCACATTTTTTGCTATTCTAATAATACATATTATTTATACTTTCTATAACTTATAGTTATACATTGATATATAAACCTGCGCTCTTATGAAAGGAATCGTTTTATGAGTAACAATAACGAAAAAAGTTCACCCAATCATGTAACTCTCAATCTCTACAATATTTTTCTCGCCGTTGCACAGACTAAAAGCCTGTCGGCTGCCTCAAAAAGACTTTTTATAAGTCAGCCTGCAATCAGCAAAGCCATCAAGCAGCTTGAAAACGAACTCGGCACAGCCCTTTTTTTCAGAAGCTCAAAAGGTGTCCAGCTGACAGACGATGGCGAACTGCTGTATTCACATGTCTTTAATGCCATCAATGAGATTAATATCGGCGAACAGCTCCTAAACTCAAGAAAAGAGCTCGGTGTCGGCAGAATACGCTTCGGTGCAAGCAACACACTATGCAAATATATTCTGCTGCCAAAACTTCAAAAATATGTACGAAAGAATCCTCATATAAGTATCTCAATCAACTGTCAGTCATCAATACACACCAAAGCACTTATTGACAACCGCGATATCGACATAGGCCTTATAGCAACTCCCGACTACCAAAAAGGTCTGAAATTATACAGCGCAGGCTCCATTCAGGATACCTTTGTCGCATCACCCGGCTACATAAAAAATCTGCTTCTCAGAGAGAACACTACTATGAGCAATCTGTTCCACGGAGCCAATCTTATGCTGCTAACAAGAGATAATGTAACGCGTACCTATGTTGACTCATATCTCAACGACAGCATTCTCTCACAGACAACTCTTATGGAAATCGGAAGCATGGATCTGCTCATCGAATTTGCCAAAACAGGACTCGGAATCGGATGTGTCATACGCGAGTTTGTTAAATCCGAATTAGAATCCGGCGCACTTATGGAGGTTACTCCGCCTAACCTCGAAATAAAAAAAAGAGAGGTCAGTTATTGCGTTAATTCTAACCTTCCTCTCTCTAACGCTGCTCTCGATTTCCTGAATAATTACAGACTTTGACACCGCTCCATCCATCACTCTGACGCTGTATCTGTCAAATTTTCATCGACCTCAACCTCGTCCTCACTGTCAGGGTCGCTGCTGTATCTTGGAAAAAGCGGTATTCCTTCCGCCCAATAATCGACACGCTCTTTATACTTTTCATTAAGCCACTGCACCGACTGTACTCTGCCATCCTCAGTAAACGGAAACTGCACAGTGGTTTTCTTCTGCCTTGTCGTATCATAATTAAATGGTCCTCTCCAAATAGTCACGTCAAACATAGCATTGTCATTTTTGTGCGGGTCATGATTGAATACAACATTTTCAAGCGGATTTCTCGCAATCCTGAAATGCATTCCGCCACACTCACCAATATAAGGACTTCCATATTGAAAAAAATTAAAACCCAATATGTCTTTTTCTTCTATTTTCATATTCTCTCTCCTTGATAATAAAATATTACTCCTACAGCAAACACGATTCAACTTCAAATGAACAAATTATAAACTTGTGTTAATTTTAATAGTTTCCATTTTTTGGTATTTTGTATTTATAGTTAAATTTTACTTTAACATTAAATAATACATAGGAGGTTTTATATGAATTGTACATCCCATGATACTAACCGTATCATAGGCAATAAGATTTACCAGCTAAGACGCTCTATAAACATGACACAACAGGAGCTCGCAGACAAAATCGGAATATCTGTCACATTCTTATCAGAAATCGAGAACGGACGCAAATCTATGTCCGTGGATACCCTAGTCAAGTTATCAAAAGGTCTTCAAGTTTCCCTGGATACTATTGTATTTGGAAACGACACCGAGAACGATATGCAAAAGGATGTTGTTTCAATGATGGCAACTCTTCCACTCGAATATAATGAATCCATTCTGCTAATCGCCCGTGAGTTCACACGTCTTAATCGCAACAAAAATTAAATAAGTATTGCAGAAGACACCCCATCTCACAGGAAATGCTTGTGGATGGGGTGTTTTTATAAAAAAATCACCGTACATTTCTGCACAGTGATTATTTTACACCACAATTATTTGTCTTGTCCAGACTTCTCAACGGAATATTTATCAGAGTAATAATTTACGTCCTTAGCTATACCTGAGCCTTCCGAGTTTCTCATATCCTTGAGATACTGATGAGTGTTAAAATCATCAGACTCAAATTCCATCATAGCTACCGCTATATTAGAACAATGGGCAACAATACGCTCTAAATTTGTTAACAGGTCATTAAAAACAAAGCCATTTATCGCATCGCAATTACCACTCTGGAGTCTCACAATATGATTTCTCTTAAGCTCCGCACACAGCATGCGGACAGTTATTCTAAGTGGTTCAACCTGCCGTGCCATATCGATATCATCCTCAGTGAAAGATTTTACAGTCATATCAAGTTCTTCCTTGACTGCACTGTAGAGTATCTCAAGCTCTCTCTTTGCATCATCTGAAAATTTAATCTTTTTCTCTACAATCTCCTTCGCCGCCCTTGATATTCCGCAGGCGTGGTCGGCAATTCGCTCAAAATCGCTGACTGTATGCAGATATTTTGAATTCTGTACAGTCTGATTCTTATTAAGCCCTATCGCTGTAATCTTCATCATATATGTATCGAGCTTATCTTCATACTTATCTATTACCGTTTCCTTCTCCTGAATCAGATTGTATTTCTCGACAGAATAATTATCCATGAGGTCAAATGCCCTCATTACATTCTTCTGCGCCTTTCTTGCCATTCCATTCATGACAGTTCCGACCTGTGAGAGAGCAAGCTCAGGATTTCTTAAGAAACGTTCTTCAAGCAAATCGAAATCTGCCTGATCCTCAACATCATCCGGTGTATCCCTAATTATCCAGAACATCAGCTTATTAATCTGCTTGATAAACGGTGCGAGAATAATAATAGTGAGCGTTCTGTAAATCGTATTCAAGAGTGCTATAGATATCGACTTCATCTCGACATCCATAAATGCAAACTGGCCACCATGTGTCACAATGGCCTGCACTGTATAAAAGATTGTCCCACATATAAGCATACCGGCTAAATCATTAAAAAGATATACCAATGCCGTTCTCTTTCCATTCTTATTAGAGCTCATACCACTCATAAGAACCGGACACGCTGCACCTACACCAATACCCATAACTATAGGAAGTGCCGCAGAAAAAGGAAGATATCCTGACATGGCAACCGACTGCAAGATACCTACGGAAGCCGATGCGCTCTGTAAAACAGCAGTAATAACAATACCCAGAAGGATTCCAAGAAAAGGATTGGAAAACTTCGTAAGCATTCCCATGAAAAATGAATTATTCTGAAGCGGAGCCATAGCTTCCTTCATCGTAGACATACCAATCATAAGAATTGTAAATCCAAACAAAATATCACCAACTGCCCTGTGAGTCTCTTTCTTAGAAAGATTTCTGACTAAAAGACCCACAATCGCAACAATCGCAGCGATACTTGACGAAGACAATAATGCCGCAACTCCCTCTGCTCCCTGAATATCAGACAGACATAAAATCCATCCGGTAATACTCGTTCCTATATTAGCACCCATTATAATACCGATTCCCTGAACAACCTTCATCATACCGGAATTAACGAAACCGACTACCATAACAGATGTTGCCGAGGATGACTGTATAATAGCTGTAACCCCCGCTCCCAACAAAATTCCCTTAAGCGGAGTACTCGTCAGCCCATACAAAAGCGTCTCAAGCTTATTTCCCGCAACTTTCTTAAGACCGTCTCCCATAACACTCATGCCATACAGAAAAAGTGCAACACCGCTAAACAATCCCAGAAATAATAACGTCACCGATACAGCATCCATAACCACGTCCTCGTTTCTTTTATTCTTTTATACATATGGTTTAATTGTAATACAGAATTTTTCGTTTTTCAAGAAATTTACATTGTTATTACTCATAATTCACATTTTTTTTAGAATTCATCTTCTCTTATTGAACTTATATCCTGTTATTGAGCCAACTATACCGCCCGCAATATGTGCCATATTTGATATATTATCATTCAAAAAGATACCATCATATACCTGCTGCCCCAAATAAATCAATGCGACAAGCACAAAGCTTATCGGAATTTCACCTTCCCTGAAGCTCGTAAACGATGTGAGCAGTATAAATGCGAATACTACACCGCTTGCACCGCAGAGGGCAACTCTTGGGAAAAATATGTAATTGATAATGCCTGTAACAAGTGCTGTAACAATAATAATCTTTAAAATATTGTCCCCGCCATGCTTCTCCTCAAGCATAGGTCCAAGCAACAGCAGATACGATGCATTCCCGATAAAATGTATCCATCCGCTATGTCCAAGCACATGTGTAAAGAATCTCAAATACGTCAGCGGATTTGTAAGTGACGAATGATAAGTCATGAACAGCAGAACATTGCTTGCTCCCTGCGTTATATAGTTAAGCAATGTCGCAACAAAACATAACAAAACAAAAGTGAGTGTTACCGGTGCATTGTAGGTCAACCTTATCTTTTTCATGGCTGCTATCTCCTCCATCATAGTTTATGATATTTTAACTTTCTTATATTCCTGACGCAAAGTATTTTATATCATATATTCACAATCTGCTCTCGCTTCCTGTTCATAAAAAAACTGATGCTTCGCACCTCTATCCGATACCTGCTCGTACCAGACACCGGACAAAAAAGTTCACCCATCGTTTCTCGTTTATCATAAAATGCCTGCGTTTATATAATTGTATACAACTCCTTTGATCCAGTCAATGATTAGAATTAAATTTCATATGCAAGGTAACTGATTGAGCTATCCTTCGCATGAATTTTATGACTCCAATAAGCTTTAATGCTTACAAAATAAAAATCTGTCAAAATACTTTAAATTTTTTTGCACAAAGTCACTTTTTTATATGTTATAATAAGTATATATATATGTACAGTTACGAAAAAATGAGGAAGAGCTTGCACAGGAGATGATGGGCAAAATCAGTCTCTCAAAAGATAAGGTAAACCTCGAAAAGCATGTTGTAATCTTATCAAAATGTGTGGTTGATTTAAGCAAAAAAACGGTGTTGATTTAGGCTCAACAAGTGCAAAGGTTGTGGTTGTCTTGGATTACAGCGGTTCTATGGCTAACTTATATTCTAATGGTACCGTTCAAAAGACTATTAACCGCCTTGTACCACTCGGATTAACATTTGACGATAATGGTTCTATTGATGTTTATCTTTTTCAGAACGATTACCGCAAGCTTCCCGACCTTAATCTTACAATTATGAAAATTATGTAAAGAATATTGTCAACACTTCCGGTTATTCTATGGGCGGCACTTGCTACGCTCCTGTTCTCAAAGCTATTATCGAAGGCAGCTCATACAAAAAAGGCGGTTTCCTCGGATTTGGTGCAAAGACGGTTACAACGAAGGCTTTAGTTGATGACGGAGACCCAACATTTATTCTTTTCATCACCGATGGCGAAAACGCCGACAAGCCTGCAGCTGATAAGATTATCAAGAAATCTTCTAATATGAATGTATTTATTCAATTCATAGGTATCGGTAATGAGCAGTTCAAATACCTTATTGCCCTAGATGATATGCCCGGAAGAACCCATGACAATACCGGCTTCTCTAAAATGAAGGATTTGGACAACGCCTCTGACAATGAATTATATACAAATGTTCTTGAACAGTTCTCCGACTGGCTTAATGGCCTTCAGTAAATCCAATCTATTTTATATAAATAGTCTTCAGCCGACCGTCCATCATTCTGATTTTAAAATCAGAATGATGGACGGTCTATGTGCGGTAATTCCATTTATCACAGAAATAAAATGTTGTTGTTCCCAGTTATCGCTTGGTATGGTATAATAGTTTGGAAATACCCTTCATGATACTTCAGGTTGTTGTTCCCAGTTATCGCTTGGTATGGTATAATTGTGATTTAGTGGGTGAATTTAATCAGAGTGTTGTTGTTCCCAGTTATCGCTTGGTATGGTATAATAGGGAACGAAAAATCCCCATGTTTATTATGTTCATGGGGATTTTTCATGTAAAAAAAGATGGCAAAAGTTTCTTTTTCGTAAGCAAAATTATTCTTTTTTCAAAAAATATTTATCAAATCCGTTGATTCGTCCATATCATGAAATGTCGATGTTCCAAGAAGAATATCAATGGACGAATACTGCTTTTCTGACAAGACAAGGCAGCGCACAGAGCCTTTTTGCGGTAAATTTTGTTTCAGGCGTTGCTTATGCATTTGTATTGAGTCGGCACCATTGCAAAGCCGCGAATACACAGACCATTGAACCATGACATATCCATCCTTCAAAAGAAATCTGCGAAATTTAGCCGCTGCTTTTCTGTCTTTATCTTTTACAACAGGCAAATCAAAAAATACCATCAATCTCATAAACTTATTCATAGCTATGCACCTGCAACGGTATTAATTCAGGAAGCTCAAGGTCTGTCCTGTTTCCTTGTATAGCTCCGCTATAACTGTACACAATCATATCAATACAGTTGCTTATAATGCGCTTATCCCCTTTCACAGACATATCGTAATTAATAATATTGAATAAATCTCTTTTTATCTGAGGAGTCAGGTCAGAATCAACTTCAGCTATATCAAAATGACTCGCCACATACAAATCAACCAACGGTCTGAATACCTCAATAAGGTCATCTGCCAGATTAAAGCTGTTCAGTTCGCTATGATGAAACATTCCAAGTGAAGGTTCCAGACCATAGCATACAATCGACCTTGCAATCAAACCTCTTATTATCGCATATGCATAATTCATTGCCGAATTTATTATACATTCATTATCTCTCGTAAAATCATCACCGTACAGAGCACGAAAATAGTACGCTGCTGCTTTTGCTTCTACATGGGTTTTATCTCCGGATTGAACCTCTTTTGTCATTGCTAGGAGCTTATCATAACCATCTAATCCCATTTCTTTCAGACACAATGCCTGATTTTTTATCTTGCACACAATAATCTGCTGCCATAGCCTCTTGATAAGCGGCTTTCCAACTTCAATCTGTCTTGTAAGCATCTTAAAATGCCTGCTGTGCTTTACTAATGGCAAAAGAACTGCGTTCGGGAGATGTTTTTCATCACACACATACAATGCAATCTCATTTTTTGCAAACTCCTGAAGCATGTATGAAGATACCGTAACGGACTGATTCTCTATAAGAACACAATTAATATCTTCAAGCGGAAAGCTTACTCCTTTATCGCCAATGATTAACTGTGAATTTTTTATATGTAAGCCTATGGAGCTTTCAATCTTAATGTTACGATATCCCATACCTTTCACCTCTGTTTAGTTAAATGACATACGCTTTTCTTTTTTTACAAATGTAACATTTCCAAGCACATCCACGTTGCACTTTCGCAAATCTTTAAGTCCTTGAATACCCATCTCTTTGAAGCAAGCACTATTATCATTCAGGCAACCATATATACTTGCAGTAGCGATATTAGCATTTGTATAATATGCATATACTCTGTTTGCACTTACAGCTTCACCATCAACAGTCTTTAACTTAACTCCTCTATCACTCTCAATATAAACCAAATCTCTAGAATAAAGACTGAATATAAAATTCTCCTCCTTCATCACACGCCACTCTGACATCATTTTCGCCTGAGTCGCTGCCCTATTCGGCAGTCTCTTCTTAACAACATCCGCCGTATAAATCGGCACATAATAATACTTTTTCCTGCCTTTATCCTCCTCACAGAATACATCAATTCTGACCATGGCGCCATTTGAAGCGATACCATTTCCATTCCTTACAATCACTCCTGATGTTTGTTTTTCAAAAACTTTTATCTTCTTTACTACAGGTCCCGGTGTACCGTCCGACTTTGGTTTGTAAAACGGCTCGGCAAATGCCTTTTTAGGGTCATTACCGTACTGATTAAGCCTGTCAACCAAAGCTTCATAGAGCAGCCTGTCGCTGTCCGGATTGAAAAATTCTTTGATTTCTCCATCTTTGAGCTTGATATCCTGAATAGACTTCTTGGTTACAACATAACCTCCGGTCTCAAAGACACTTCCGCCATTTTCATAATACTTCGCCGAACGTATTGTCTCCTCATGTGCCTGTCCGCTCACCTTATGGTTAGGCATTCTTGAGACAAATATTCCATCAAGAACACCTCTGCGTCCAGGTCTTCCTTTAACAAACATCCATTCCGGATAATCAATCCAATTATATACATCTCTATGTGACAAGATAAATTCTCTTGGGGAAGTCTCTAAAATTGCATCCTCGATGACTCCGTGATACCTTGACATGCGAATGTCCAACTCATCTCTAAAATGCTCCCACGGCAGAGGAATACGCACACCATACTTTTCATCCCACTCTTCGCGCGAAAAGCTGTCACGATTTAAGATTTCTCCTGTTTCCTCATCAACGAACTTAAATCCTCTTGAATAGTATAATTCCCTGCCTTTTGAGTAGCGCGATATCTTATTAATCATTCCATCCGTTGTACATGCTATTACAACAGCATCCTGTACATGATGCGTGTCGGTACGCCTATCCTTACTCTCTAGTCCCCATCTCTTGCTAAGGTAATGTGTTATAGCCCCATTTACAGCCACAACCTGCTTCTTTCTCTCTCTTTCAAGATTAAGATATGGCTTTAAGACAAGATTCTGTCGTATCATATTATAGATAATTCGTGTAATATATTTTGTGTCTGTGAGATTTCTCTCCTTAAACTCTGCCTTCTCATCGTCAGTAATGTGTTTCTTTAATAATTTAAGCTGCTTTTTATAGTCTTTAACGGTGTTTTTTATCAATGCTTCGTATCTGTTCCATGCATCAGCACCTTTGTCAGACATAATATATTCATAAGGAGTCCTGTTTCCCTTCTGCCTGTTCTCGGAAGCTTTCACAAGCACCTTATTGCGGTATGAATCGTCAAAAGTAATGCTGTATGGCAAAATATGGTCAACATCATATCCTCCGCCCTGTGAGAAAAGGTCATTTATATCTATCTTCTCTCCTGAGTAAAGACAGATTCCTCCCTGTTCCTCCCAGAGACGGTATTTTACTATATCCTGACCTGTAGGATTGGATTTTAATTCTCTTACATGTTTTAGAAATTTATCGTTCTCCTTCTCTCTTGACTCCATATCCGACTTGAGCTTTCTTCTCTCATCAAAATTCTTTGACATTTCTCTTGCAAGCTCAATATTCACCGCCTGCGGGCTGCCATATTCAAGTATAATCGCGTTTATAACCTTGATAGTCTGTGATACGGAGCGCCTTACAACAGGGTTAGTGATATCATTTACTATATCTGTTATGTTTCTGCCCTTTAATAAAACAGATTTTTCACTGCTGTTTTCCGCCTTAAAATCATATCCGGCAAGCACACATGCCTTGTCGTATGTATTACCCTTAAGCAAAAATGGAATTATCTTACCCATCGCTTTTAGTGAAAGATTATGAAACTTATTAGGTGACATTTCAAGCAAAGCATCATAACACTCCGGTGCAACATCTAACTTTTCCAGCCTGCTTATTCTGCTGTCATCATTTTTAAACAATGTAAGTATGGCAGCTATACTGTCATATAACTGTATCTTTTCCTGCCCTAGGTGATCTAATACCACATCATCATTCAGAGCTTTTCGTATTTTATGGTAATTTTCCAGCTTGACAAAATCTGTATCCTCAGCAGACTTTTTGCTGCCTGCTTTCTGGCTGTAATTAAGATTGTAAAATCTTTCTCCCTCCGCAAGTCCAATCGCTTTACGCACTGTTATATACTTTACTGACTGCTGTTTGTGGATAAGCGAAATTATTGTATCTCGTTCATCCTGTGTAAAAAATCTGGTACTTCCATCATTACTTACAATCTTAGTATGATTTATCTTCTCTAATGCGACGAAAAGTTCTGAAGTGTACGCCGCCTTTGGTGCACGCTTCTCTCCGTTCTTACCTTCAAATGTGCATAATCCTACTCTGTCTTCGAAACCTTCCATAGCATATTTACTCGGCGCACCGGGTCCCATATCAAATGAGCGCTGACCTAACATAATATCGAGATAAGCATTTTCAAGTTCTTCCGAAGCATTCATATTACCCATGCTTCTCTGCGCATCAAATAAGCTCCTTACTTCATCGGCAAGCATATCTCTTAAAACAGTGTGCTTATAATCTCCTGATTTATTGCGCGGTGTGAGTATATAGCCTTCCTCAGTCCAAGGACATTCTGTGCGGAAATTCTCATCAAGATAAATCATCTCACCAACAGTTCTGTAACCTTTTTCTGACATAAGTGCCTTATTTGCACTTATACTCTTTTTCACTTCTCCAGTGTCAGAATCTGCACCGTCTTCTGCCTTACTCGTTGACTTAAACCCTCTATGCTTTGCAATATGTAATAACACCTGCGCCAGCTCATCATTATTAAGTTTCCTGTCAAGTCCCTCATATCTAAGCCTATATACATCCGGAAGTCCTGCTCTTTTATAGCGCGCTTCAAATTCTTCAATATCAATAAGTCCTTCTGCCTGAAAAAGCTTCTTGATGCGCTCTAATCTGTGTCCGCGCCTTCTTAACCTCCTTCTTGCAGAACGTGCTTCCCTTCTTGGTGCAGCAAGTGAAGCTCCAGTCTTTGGCTGCTCTGCCGTGTCAAAAATACGCACTCCCATATCAATGATTCTGAATGGTTCATCATGACTATTGTTCTCCAGCACAGCCCATCCAACCGATGCTATACCTATATCAAGACCTATTCTGTAATTCAGTTCTGTCGGCTTAGGTACCTCCTGCGCATCTTTGTTTAACTTCATCATTTCCTCCATAAATATTCCTTTCCTCCAAAACCTTTTATCAAAATACCAAAATAGTTACTCCCAAGCAATACATATGCATTTTAAAAAGGGATTGGATGTAATTATTCTGTTCGCTTTAATAATTGACTTTTTCACTGTGCGGCACACATGAATTAACCATTCTTTCAAAATCATAGCTATTAACCACATAAAACCGCATAAAATAGATAATCCCACCTAAAGTATTCACTTTAGATGGGATTAGAGCTTTGAGGTACACCGCCAACGGCGGGACCTTATTGTTGTAACCGTTTATCGCTTGGTATGATATAACGTAAGTCTATTATATCCCATATATTTACAAAAGTAAAGACTAAATTTATAAATTTTTCTATTTTTATGTTATTTTTTGATGTATATTACAGCTTCACTCTTTCCTCGGCACAAATCTCTCATATAAACCCATAAGATTTGCCGTTCTTTCATCATAGAATCTTCCCTCAGAGCCGGGCTTTTGTTCAATGAGTCGCTCGTATAGCTCCTCAACACCGCCACGGACATAGTCGTTGAAGCTCTTCATAAGCCTGTCATATTCTTCCTTTGTCTGTGCGCCCTTAAACGCTTCCCGCACTTTTTCCTCATCCGTCTTATCGGAGTCCGATTCTAACATTATCATCATCTGCATTATAAAGTCCAAGTCTTCTTTAGCTTTAATCATCTGATCCGGGAGAATACTCCTTGTCTCGACAGGTGAATAATCTCTCGGTGCTTTTCTGTCAAGCCTGATACCTATTATGGCTGCGAAAACATACACATCAATAGCCCTCTTAAAATATGTATGCTCATAATCATCTTTCGACCACAGCTCACTCACCATGCGTGCGTGTTTGCCCTCAAACTCGAACTCTTTCTTGAAAAATTCAAAATCTGCCACTATGCTCTCTCCACCTTTCTTATCGATGCATATGCTTCCTCAGGCTTCTTATCAATCAAATACTCTGCACCGACATATCTGTCAAGACCTGTATGTACCCAGTCCTTGCGAAGCATAAATACAATCACCTGCTCAGAAACCTTCGGAAGCACACCTGCCACAAGAGAAATATTCTCATCATCTAATTTTGAAAATGGACCATCAAGCACAATAGGAAGCGTATCATCATCATTTAATCTGTTCTCCTCATGCTTGCCCGCATTTCGTTCAAGCTTCTTTCTGCGGCTGTAATCCATTATCGTTACAATGAAAGCAAAATTTCTGGCTACTTTCTCTCCTTCTGAAAGATTACGCTCCTCTCTGTAACCCACGCCGGTGTTATAACACATCTGTATTTCATAGTTCTCGGTAAGCTGTATTTTCTTATCCTTTGCATTGAACATTTTTTGAAAATTAGCCTGTATTTCCTCATTCAATTCATTGAAGATTTTTTTCTCTTCCTTTGAAAAATCTGCACTGATTCTGTTATACACAGCTTCAGCAAGCTCAACTCTCCTGCGCCATTTCTCATTCTCGGCATTCTTAAGCTCCTGACTATGCATCTGAAGCTCTATACTGTGGATTCTACTTTGCTTAGATTCAATAAGAGCTCTTATCTCACCCTTTTGCGGGCTGCTCTGTCTGCTTCGTCCTGGTATCTTCTAAGCTCACTTCTCTTCTCCGCAAAGTTGATATTCTCATCTATTTTCTGCTCAATCTTGTGAAGCTGAATTAGTGTATCTTCATAATTTCTCGCACAATCATCAACCTGCTTTGCATCTTCTGTAAGTTCATTCTCAGCCCTGTTCCAGCGCCCGGCTGTCCTCTCGAATTCACCAAGAAGTGAACCCATATCGGCTGGCGGAAGATAATTTCTCTGTTCTAACAGACATTCAAGCTCATGCGAGCCTTTTGTTATCGGCGTACCGCATATACAACGCCCGCTTCTTATTATAAAATCAATACTTGCCTGCTTCATGTGCGGTATATCACGGCGCTCACCTGCAACCGACTTCACCATCTTGAGCGAAGCTTCTATGAGCGGCCTTGCAAACTCTCTGTATGCAGTCTGGTCATACTCTGTTACAAAATTCTTAAAATTAGCTATGTAACCTTCGTTCTGCGCTCTAAGTATACTCTGATACTGCTTGTAAGCTTTCTGAAGCTCCTCCGTGTCTTTGTTTGCTTCAAGATATAACTCGACTTCCCTGCTCTTCTTACTGAAATGACTTATTGTCGCATCAAGGCTTTCAAGATTATGCTTACATTGTTCGATTTCTCGTTCTAATCTTGTAAGTTCTCTTCCATAATCGTCATATATATTGCCTTTACCTTGGATATTTTTCCGAAATTTCTTAATAACCGATGCATCTCCCAAATCCTTTAAATGCATCATTGCCAAGCGGTATGCCGATAATCCGGTGAGAATATGCACGGATTCCTTGATGTCTTCTTTCACACCATTTATCGCAAAATCACTCCAGCGCTCGCCGTCAAACAAAAAATAATTCGAAAGATTCTTAGGAAAAAGCTCATTTATAAATTCATTCGTGAGGGCATATTTAGGTCCTGGCTCAATCTCACGCCTTATATCAGGACTGTTAATATCTGCAACAAACGCCTTCAGCACTTTATACGATTCTTTAGCTAACAGCTTAGGATACACTCTCATATATTGAACTTCTCTGTGGATTGTATATAAGCTTTCACTGTCCATCGCTGTTATCTCAACAAACACAGTCGCAGTCTTATTTGCGTCAAGACCAGCCAATACATCATTGTTAAGAAGCTGATAGTCACTCTCTTTCTTATCACGTTCCTTCAAAATAGCTCCATACAGGCACCAGCGAAATGCCTGTGCAAGAGTAGTCTTGCCTACAGTGTTATCCCCCAATATCACTGTCACATTTTTTTCACTGTCACAGCTGAATTCAATCTCATTAACACCCTTGTAGCGCATAAAATTTTTCATTTTTAATGTTTTAAATTTCATTCGTGCCTTCTCCTCGCCACTATTTACTCAATTTCACATTTTCGAGGATAACCGCTCCCAGCTCCTCCACCATCTTTATATCCGTCTTTGCCTTGCTTCTAATATTCTGCCGTTCAATGTGAAGAATTTCAAACATAACCGATTTTACAAGCTTTTCATCTACCTCTGCCATCTTAAATGCCTCCTTTCAGAATTTATCATTGCTCTCTTATTTCCACTCTGTCATCGTTCAGCCTTTTGTTTAAAATTGCGCTAAAATAACTTATCAAACGCTTTTTTCTTCTGTTAAAAAACTCTTCATTCGGTATTCTATATACAATATCATTGTCAACATGCCTGTCGATTACACATTCAACATCATCAAAAATTTCATGTATCTCCTGAATAAGCCAATGCCCGCTCATTTCATCATAAAGACCTGATTTTCCAAGTGCATCCTGCAATGGCATTGCACTCTTATCATTATTGCTGCTGCCGTCCATAATCATGAAATTGCCGAGTCCATCGGTATAATTTTCCCTTGCAATATTGGTTGAAGGTTCAAAATACCTTTCCAGTGCCGAATTATTTTTTCTGTCAGGCTCTAGATGATCTAACTGGATATTGTTGCTTCCGAATTTTGTACCAGTTTTAAAAATAAGCGTGTTTCCTGCCTTATTAGAATAAAACAAGTTTATAAACAATACTTTTACTTTTAACTGTGACTTTTCATTGCCATATCTCCATTCATCAATCCACTTTTTAAATTCCGCATTAAGTGCATCAATGCTTCTGCTGCTCACTTTTAAAATATAATCCGTTTCGACAACATTATTTCTTTCAATGTAATCTTTTGCTATGCTTCTTGGGTTATTGGAATCCTTTGCAAGAAGTGCAAAGCGCCAGAACTCATAAGCTACATTATGTATCTGTGCATACTCATCATTGTTATTTTCACCATCTTCCTTTATCCCACGGACATATAACCTGAAATTTGTCATTAGTTCATCGCTGTCAATGTTATCAAATGGGTGCTTGTCCAAATATTTTTTGATAATAATATTGGTAATTGCCGGTATAACACCGTACATTGTAAGTGCACTTAGCAGATTTAATGCTTTGTAAGTAATGGATTTAGAATTTTCCCTCTCTGCTTTTATGACAATATCTGTTTTATTCCTGTATGCAAAATCAAACTCATCTAAGATAATGCCGAGCATCTCATATATATAAATATCCTTTAATAATGCCTTTCCACCATAATCCGGGTTGTTAATTAAATATTTTCTCTCAATCGCTTCACGGTACTTTTCGTTGTCATTATATTTTAAGCTGCTATCTGCGGTAAAATACTGTGCCGCAAGATATGAAATAAGCTTAGAGCGTTCCTTTGCCCCCTTATCAGGAAATATTTTTTCCACCCACAGCTTGTCTGCCTGCTCAATATATTCATCCGTGCTGTATTCATCGTCCGTGTGATGGCAATACCACTTATAAAACAGGTTTTTGATAAGCTCCAAATCTTCAACAGGAAAATTTCTGTCATTCAGCACCTCAAATAATGTGTAAGCGTCCTTCTCTTTTCCTGTGACGACAACGCAGAGTTTAATTTTTTCCAATATTTTTTTGATAGCCTGACTTAACTTTTTAATATATTCTTCAAAAACGATTCCCTTATCGACAATATATGTATCATAGAGTTCATCATATATTGCTTCCATAGCATTCATGTATTGCTCAGTGACAGAATTTTCTTTGCTTGAGTTCTTGTCAAATGGTACTTTATCCAATCCGGGCATAGTCAAATTTGTGAAATTCATTACCATCCTCGATAAAGCTTCCTTTAATCTTTCATTGTAGCTGCTTCTGCTGTATGTAAGTGCAAGCTTTACATCCGATAAGAATCTTCTGTTCTTTTCCACACATGCAGTCTTATAATGTTCCTCATCTGAGATACTCCTTGCAACAAGCCCAAGACTTGATTGATAATAATTTATCAATTCATTCCATAATTCTTCCTTTTCATCAGCCTGCTCTGCACTCTTTCCTTCAATTCTATCCACATAATCACTTATTACAGCGTCCGTTTCTCTAAGCTTTTTAACCTTATCTTCATCAAATATGTTTATGGCAGTATCTATCAGCTCATTCATTCCATTTGCAAGCTTGTATGTTTTTCTGCCATGAATCAACTCATCTATATATCCCCTTATAATAAGGAATCTTAAGTAATTCATCAAAAAAAGCGTGGTAATTCTCTGCTGTCCGTCAACTATTTCAAATATGCCGTCTTTACCTGTAACCATGACAACTGAGCCTGCAAAATATTCCTCATTCTCATCATCCATTTCCTCGTTGTCATGAAAATCCTTTATCAGGCTCTTTATTCTGTCTCTGTCCCATTTATATGGTCTCTGATAATATGGAATCTCCACTTTTAAAGGTACATTTTCCTTTCCATCCTTAGGCATGCATAATTGACTTATATTTCTTATCTCTGCAAATCGTAAATCCATATCTTCCTCCTAAATCTCCCCAACCGCTCTTACAAGTGCATCTATCTCATCCACTGTAGTAAACATGCTTATGCTTGCTCTGACAACACCGGAGTATTCCTTGTCGTCAAGATATTCATGTATGAGCGGTGCGCAGTGGTAGCCTGTTCTCACCGCGATATCATAATCAGCATCAAGAATCATCCCTACATCCGATGCTTTATAGCCTTTTACATTGAATGCGGCAATTCCTGCATGTCTGTCCTCAGGCGGAAGATACAGCTTCACATTGTGCAGGCTGCCAAGCCTGTCTGCTATGTAGCGCATGTGTTCCTTCTCTAAAGCCAGGCGCCTTTCTATCTCTGCATTGTCAACATTCTTAATCGCAGCGAGAAGTCCTGCTGCCGCCAACACATTCGGGCTTGCAGGTTCATATCTGCCCGTTCCCGACTCCGGCATATGCACATTCAGCGAATCGCTTCCTGTTCCGCCTGCAATAAAGGAATCCAGTTTTTTTCCATGTCTTATAAAAAAACCGCCTATTCCAAATGGTCCATATGGTGTCTTGTGCCCGGCAAATACATAGAAATCAATCATCGAATGCGCCATATCAAATGGCACAAGTCCAAGTGCCTGTGAGCCATCGACAACCACTGTCGCACCATATCCCTTAGCTTCAACTGCAATCTGTTCTACAGGCAATATATATCCGGTGACATTGCTCACATGTGTCATAAAGACAAATGCAGGAGCATGTATGCTGAACTCATAAGAAAGTCTGTCTATATCAATGCTTCCATCCTCCGCAAGAGGCATAACTATGATATGGTTGCCGTAATTAACGTCATCCTCACTGCAATATCCCAGCCTATATTCATCTACATTACTATTTCCATTATCTATGTTCTCTCTAAAATTTTTAAATATTCCCTGATTATAGATAGTCCGCACCACTGCATTGTGCTCATATGGCGATACATATATGTAATGCTCTTTCCTAATCCCAAGTCCGCCAATTATCTGATTTAATGCAAATGTAGCAGAGGGCGACAGTACGACCTCTGCTACATTTGCCGCATTTATCATGCGAAGTAATTCTTTCCTGAGATTGTCGATTATGTTGGCAGACTGCTGCGCCAGAGCATAGGAACCACGTCCGGCATTAAATGCCAGACTGCGGTTTACAATGTCCATCTGCTCATACACATATTCCGGCTTCGGAAATGTTGTCGCTGCGTTATCAAAATAAATCATGCTCATTTGTAATCTCCAAACTTATTATATTAAATATCCGTGTGTCAGCTCTCTCCAGCAACAAGCTCCGCAAGCACTCTCGCAAGCACTGCAACCTTCTCATTTGTCTCAAGACTGTCTCCGAACTCGTCAAGTGCATCCTTTATCGCATTTTTCAGGAAATAGCTTGTGCTGTCGTCCTGAATATCTTCATAGCTTTGCTCAAGCAGGCTCCCGCTTCCGCCTTTTAGGATAATGCTGTTTAATTGTGCATCATCTCGCAAGCTGTTCTCAGCTTCATTGCAGAATTCATTCCAGCCTTCCTTGAACTTCTCAAGCATTCCATCACGCCAGTCATCTATGTATATATCTGTGACGAGCTTAGAAAGCTTCACAGCAATCTCCTTTTCCTCATAAGTCGAAAGGCTTGATATATAAGACAATATGGCGGATGTTCTTCCTCTGTTTACCTGCTTTTTAAGCTTAGCGCAGTGCTCTGCATAATACTCGTCAAGCACAGCTCTTAAACTGTCCTTAACACCCGCATTGCAGCGCATCTTTATGATTCCGGCTACTTTGTCCGAAAGCATGTCCAAATATCCATCCATGTATCTTTTCAGATATTTCATTTTCTTTAATACTTCTGTATAATTATTCTCTTCCGCCTCTAATACGCTTAAAAGCTCCTTAAATAAAAACTCATGCGGATTATAATCCTGATGTCTTAATGCAGCACACAGCCCTCTAAGAGCCTTATCCATGCCGTCAGCAATATCTACATGATGCATGTTTGAGACAGCCTGTGGCAAAGAACGGAACCATCTTAAGATTCCATCAAGCACTTCCCTGTCCTGCGGTGTACCCATCACTTTTATCTTGATTTCAAAAAGCTTGATAATCTCTTCAATATAATTGCGTTTCTCTATTGTCTCATGCTCCACATACAGAAAATAATTCTGCGGAGCGTCATTTATATTGCCTAATATGACAGCATCAATATTTACTTCTCTGTCTTTTAAGCTTATGACAGGCTTATCCTGCAATCTTGAAATACACAGAGCGATATATATCGGAATAATTCCCTTTCTCACACCATAGCCGCTGCCCATAAGCCGGTCATATAGGAGCTTGAACGAGCATTTGTTGTTATCGCACATTGTGATAAAACGCTCAATCTCACAAATCATGAGGTCACAGCCTCTGTCTATTTCCACATTGCTAAGAACACCGGTATTTACCAGAACAGCTCTGTAAATAGTTGACTCCGGCGATGTTCCCTTCTCGAATGCCGTACAGTCTTCATTCTCAAGAAGCATATCAATAATCTTGTTGCGCGCTTTCTTATTCTGTGCGGATATGTTCTGTCTGTTGATAAGTTCATTGTTCACTATAGGAGAATTATTGTAATATTCTTCCATTATGCTGCTTAGGAACATATTAAAAGTCATTCCGTTTCTAAAGCCCGAATTATAGTTCCCACCATTATGAAATACTGCACATGATCCATTCTCAGGATTGTATGCTGATTCTAAGTATCTGTTAATCTCGTAAGCGATATCATCACAGTAGTTGATAAGCTCCTTTTCGAGTACAACATTGTCCTCAATAAATGCCTTATCATTTATGAGAGTCTTTGCCGCAATATACCTTCGTATGCTGTCGCTCTTGTCAAACAATCCATGTGTTACAATAACAACGACCCTGTCATCCCTAAGCTTATCTGAAAGCTGTGCATAATCTATCTCATGCTCAGAGATGACCACAACGATTTTACCGTCTGAAAAGTGTTCCTCAAATAAAAGCTGTGGAGAAGGAAGCTTAACTATCTGCTCCGGTGACATGAAAACATATTCAAAATATCTTGTCATCGAATAAATTTGGTTATATTTCTTAGGCAGGACATAGTCATACTCGGAAATTATGCCAAGTGTCTCTAGGAGGTCTGTGTCTGCTGAGAGCTTTGCGGCTCTCTTTGAAATCTCTCCCTGAATATCCACACCTACATTATTATAAAAGCTGTATGAATGCTTTCTTGTGCGGTATATTATAATTCTTTTATCCGTAAGCGCTTTTACAATCTGCCTGCACTCATCATCGGAAAGATTAAGCGCACCTGCAAGCTGTGGCACATCAGCCGGCAATTCATCCGGTATATCGATTATATTTATAAGTGCAATAATCTTAATCAGCTTCTGTTCAAGCTCATTGCCGGTTTTTGAAAGAGCATACTCAGCCTTCAGCCATTCATTGTGGACAATCGTGTCCGAAGCTTCCTCCCTGAACAGGTTCTTAAAATAGTCATATACTGTGTCAGCCGTCACGCCATAGTCGGCTTCATCAGCATCACATTCGTCTATTATCCTGCACAGGCTGCCCTTTTCATCGTGGGACAGATATGTAAATATGCTTCTCTCATTCTGTGCAACCTTCTCACTTATATGAAGGAGCATATACGCGGTAAGAGGCATAAGCGGAAAACAGCCACACACTACATATTTCTTAAAATCTTCCTCATCAAACAAGCCGGAAAAGCACGAAAACCTATAAGAGCCCACTGCATTCTTATAATATCTTTCTATGCCCGGAATTCTCTTTAATTCAGCTTCATCCTTCTTTAACACATTACCTATAAGCTCATAATTATTCTGCGATGATACGACAAAGAGCACTTCCTTTATTCTTCCTTCGACACCTCTGAACGCATTTCTCATATCCTCAGGCAACTTAGCGCCGTACTCTTTGATGCTCTTATGTGCCACAAAAGTTATGAACATACGCCCCTGCGTGCCTCTGTACGCAAGCTCACACATGTCCTGTAACACTTTCATATCTCTTGAAAATGTCTCTTTTTCATGACCTTCTATATACTTACTGAATTCATCGAATATTATATATATTCCCGCATATCCGTAATCGTGCGACAGAACAGCCTTAATCTGCTCATATAACCTCACTGTCTCTAACATGACTATCGGGTTAAATTCACTTCCGTTAGTTACAGCTGGATAAATTTTGCAGAACAAATCCAATGCCTTTTTATCATTTTTTTCAAGCTGAGCACATAATATATCAATACTTTTACAGCCGCTCTTTATAAGTTCTTCCTCAAAATGGCTGTATGCTTTCGGGAACTTTTCCTTCCACTGTGCAATCTTCTTTAACGCTTCCCCGTAATAGCTCTCCGGAGCTATGCCTGCAAGTCCTTCCCTTTTTAATGCATCATTTATTCCGACTAAAAACGCCTGATTGAGGTTCTCATTCGTTCCCGATATAATTACCGGGAGAAACGGCTTCTCCATATTTTTCAGCCTGTCAAGCAGCACAAGCAGCATATGCGACTTGCCTTTTCCATATGGCCCGATAAGCATTGTTGCGTGGTCTTTATCTTTTTCTATATTTTCAAGATAGTAGTCTATAATGTTCTGTGAAGAACGTGTATACACATAGCTGTCTATCTTTCCTTTATTGTCCAAATCAAGATAAAGATTAACGGAATTTTCAAATCTTTTATCTATCTTAATCCAATCTTTTAGTCTGTCTGCCATAGCTATCCTCTCTGACCTTCCAACTTATCAAGGTAGTATTTTTCTATAACCTTCTCAGGCGTTATAGTGCTCATTGAATATACCATATCAAGTCCGGCTGTTCTGTTCACTGCAATATACCCATCCGATGCCAGTTTATCGAGATAAAAATTCAGGGCAACACGGTTTAAGTTATATATTTTTCCGGGAAGCATATCGCCCTTTAACAATGTATCAATGCTCACACTGTCCGTCTTCTCATTTTCAAAATATCTTCTTATAAGGAATAACACTGCCATATCCGGAAGTATCTCCTGCGCCGGCATATATTTTTTGTATGTAATGCCATTTCTTTTTAAAAGAGTAAGCTCCGAAAAAGGACTTACCTTCTTCTCTTCCGGGTCATAGTCCACATTCTTGTCTCTCGAATACATATTTATTATAGCAGTCACATCTGCCAGAACAGAGCTTTCCGGAAGCTCCTGCTGCATTGAATATGCTTTCAGCTCACGCATCAGTACATCACAAAGCTCATCCTTGGTATACTCTTCATTGCCTATTTTATTAAAAAATACATACCAGCTTGTAGCAAGCTCTGCGTTGCATGCGATACCGGCATGTATAAGCCACATCGTAAATATATCTTCAAAGTAGGCATCATATTCCTTTATAAGCCTTCCCATAGCGCTCAACCTGACTTCACCCTTACTCTCAGCCGTAACGCCGCCTGCTCTCAGCCAATAACGGATTGCTTTCGCCATATTAGTGCCGACACCAAGCGCATCCGCACCCGCATACTCGGAAAAAACCTTTGGGTTGTCAGACACAGCCTTAAGTCCCTTTGCAAGCCAGCCCTCTCTAAGTATAAATGTCTCATGACCTTTCAGTCTTATCTTCCTAACAGTCTGTTCCGACATAATTTTCCTCATTTCCATAAATTCTCTTTAGATATTTACAAATTCTATATTCATCTGCAAAACTGCTCAAATAATATCAGGCTCAAAACCTGGCAGACCTTGATATATTTTATGTTCTCTTAACAGCAAGAACCTTCTTCATGTAGCAGCCGGAATTAAAATGGTTCACACATTCGGCACATCTGACACATTTATCATCATCTATATGATATCTGCTGCTGCCATCTGCACTGCTCTCAATCCTTATCGCGCCATGCTTACATACGCCCTCACACGCGCGGCAGCCCATACACAGCTGATACTTGGTGAGCTGACACTTCACCTTCTCTTCTGCCGCATCGACAGTCTTTGCTCCGTCTATATGGAAATCAAGTATCGTAACCTTGAGCAGTGATGTTCCTTTTCTTCCCTGAAGTCTCAAAATCTGAACACCTTTACGGTTAAGCACATACACTTCACCAAGACGTGCATTCCCCATATTAAAATCAAGAGATCCGAAGGGCTTAAAAAGCTCATACAGTTCATCCTCTATAGGCTTTAAAAGCTCATAATTAAAACTGTTCTCCTCAAGTGCACATGGCTTAAAGCTCACAATGGCATTGTCTGCATAAGCAATTCCATTCCCTCCCTGTCTTGCCTTCCATTTTCCGCTGCTTACATATTCCTCGGCATCGGGCTTTCCTATGCTTTTTGCAAAATTGACCAAAAATTCCTGCCATCTGCCATATTGCTCAGGCATATATATCTTAGATAAGAATTCCGACCATACACTATTATTAGGACAGCAAAAACAGCCGACTCTGGCATAGCCGTAAGTGTAAGCTTCATTAAAATCAATCCGGCGCTTAAGTATGTATAACCAGACATCAAAATCCATCCAGTCGATAGCCGGTGAGACTGTATTCTGCTTAGAAATCTTACGTCCCTGCGTCTCCCTCTCATACTTGCTTCTGCTTGCAGACTCGCTGCGCCTTATGCCATAAAAAGCTAGTATCCTCGTCTTATCTTTAAAAAGTGCTGTGAGCTTCCTGTTGATAGCTCCTGTCTTAAAAATTGTACAACACCAGCGCATAACACGGCTCGGAGGGCCTATCAGCTCACACAGCTCGGAAAAATTCTTCTCTTTGTTCCTTGAAGAGAGCACCGGTGTCATAGGATGTGCCTTCTTGAACCGCTTTACATACTCCTCTGTCTTAGGAAACTCCAGCGTAGTATCACCGAATATATGCAGTATCTTAGGATTACTGAGCGCTCTCATTACCAGATCTGATGTTACCGTGGAATCTTTGCCTCCTGAAAACGACACGAACATATCCTTAGTATCATATTCCGATGCGACTTCCCTTATATAATCTAATGCCTCCTGCGTTATCTCGTCATAACGCATTTCATTGCATTGTATAAAACGCGCAATGTATTTCTCAAAATTATTATTCCTGTTGCTATCCTCATATCGGTCAAGCTGTTCCCTTATGCTGTCAATCTCCTCGCCTGAAAGCTTCGCAAGCCGCCCTACGTTAAAACGCTTCAACCTGCCATCTATAAGATAATAATTTCCCGATGTATTCCACACAGAAGATTCGATATACTTAAGAGGTTCATTCTCTAAAATTTCATACAAAAGTCTCTCTTTCGGAAAGACAGGTCTTAGGTCAGAAGCTATACGCTTGCACTCTGCATGGCAGACAGGGCATATCTGTTCATACACGGGAACATTGCATTCTGTGCAGTAGTAGATATCTGATACTCCCTCCACATGCTCTCTGCTTTTACATTCATCGCAATAATTCTTTGACAATTCTATATTGTGTACTGTGCATCTGTAGCGCCTCATTCACTCCTCCTAAATCTTTCCGGACTGACGTTAAGATAGCTGCACAATTCCAAAAATTCCACAGCATCAAGCTCCTTACCATTTCCACATTCTAATCTATCCGCCGATATTGCAGTATCATGCTCAATCTGCGTTACAGATATATGATTTTCTTTTATATAACACGCAATCTGCTGCGTTACGGTCTGTCTGTCCACCTTATATATCTCCATTCAAATCGGGTGATATTTTTTGTTTAATATTCATTCTTCTTATATAAGAATCAATGTATATATCTTCTTTAAATCACAGAATTTAATTCTATTATAGTCTTTAGTTTTAAGAATTACAACACAATAATTCTGTATTTCTAAGAATAATTTGACCTCTATCTTTTGCTGGGATATTATAGAAAAGGAATATTTTCTTCATGCCATTTTTTATAATGCTAAGAAAATATTCCTATTATGAACAAAATCATGTTATTAAAATATATCTAAAGGATTACTTTAAGAATAAATAAGACTAAAACAACAATACTTATGGTAAAACATGCTTTCATGAAATAGTTGAAATTTTTCTTAAAATCAACTTCATGGTATGTAGCATGCATATTCCAAATTGGAGGAATAAATGAAAAATGAGATGATAGCAAAGGTCCTAAAAGAGCTTCGCAGGAAAAATTCCCTGACTGTACATGATGTAGTAGTCAAGCTCGGAGATAAATCGATAAATATAGCTGATAAAACCTTATACGGCTGGGAGAGCGGACAGGCACAGCCCGATGCCGATACACTGCTCATTCTGTGCGAAATATATCAGGTCGATGATATCTTAAGCACATTCGGCTACAAAGAAAACCTGTCAATTAACGCAACAGAGTATGAAAAAAAGGTCATATCCGCATTGAGAGAGCATCCGGAAATGGTACCCGCAATCAACAAATTGTTAGATATTGAATAACAAAAAATCCGCATGGACTCAATTCCATGCGGATTATCTTTTAATTTATGGCATAATGTATATCACTTTCTATGACATATATGTATATCACAAGTGTATATGGTATGTGTGCCATTAATATTCTAATTAGTTGTTGATGAGCTTATCATCCTCATTGTTCCAGCTGTAAAGCTTACGAATCTCAGCTCCAACCTTCTCTGACGGATGCTCTGCTGCTAAGTTTCTCATAGCACGGAAATGAGCCTGACCACCTGCACTTGACATATCAAGTAAGAAGTCTTTAGCGAATGTACCATCCTGGATATCCTTAAGAATCTTCTTCATAGTCTTCTTAGTCTCTTCTGTGATGAGCTTAGGTCCTGTGATGTAATCACCGTACTCAGCTGTATTAGAGATAGAATATCTCATTCCTGAGAAACCTGACTGATAGATAAGGTCAACGA
>OGKZ01000253.1_pt1 | contig 55917 bp, 69 predicted proteins | sample 1572571 | NCBI WGS metagenome assembly OGKZ01 (sample SAMEA2581906, study PRJEB24529) | metagenome | biome: Human gut stool | place: China | collected 2011 | reverse complement strand
GGCTTTTTTAAGCAACTCGATTTATTCAAACTCGATTTTGTAAGGCTGATTTTTAGTATTTTCTTTCATATTAAATACTATTCTCCTTGTCTTTTCGGTCTTAAAATTTGTATTATTTATATCTATTTGAATTATTAACATCACGATAACATCATTCAGCATTTTCTGGATTAGGCTGGATTTCTATTACATCTTCTATCCTGCACCCCAGCTTCTGGCATATCCCGTCAATGTGTTTCATCTCTACATATTGATTCTTTGACAGCCTAGACAAAGTCCCGGCGCTGAAGCCTACCATATTCATGAGCTGTGTCTTCTTAATATCCTTGTCGATAAGTGTCTTCCATAATGGTCTATATGATATCATATCTGCTCCTTTTTATCAATACCGTAACTGTGTTTCCTGTTTTACTCATTATAATTCAATGCCTTATTCCTGTCAATATTTTATTCTAACTTGTTAGAAATTTTATTCAACTTTTTGTATCAAAACTATTGACGTACAGTGTACATATGGTAATATACAACCAACAACAGAGCAGAATAAAATTGCAACAGGTTAGAATTTTAATTTTTACAAAATGGAGGAAAACAATATGTTAAAGGAACAGAGATTTGGAGTAGAAGTTGAAATGACAGGAATCAGCAGAAAGAAAGCTGCAGATGTTCTTGCAGAAGTGTTCGGAGCAATCGCAGGTGAGCCAGACGGTACCTGCTATCACACACGCATCATCAAGGACCAGAAGGACCGCAAATGGAAAGTCATGAGAGATTCATCTATCACACCGGTAAGAAACGACAATTCAAATGCTCCGATGGATGAATACAGAGTAGAAATGGTTACACCACCCCTCAACTATGAAGACATTGAGCTCCTGCAGGTCGTTATAAGAAAGCTCCGCGAGAACGGAGCAAAATCCCATCGCAGCTGTGGTATTCACATCCATGTTGACGGAGCCAATCACACAGCGGCATCTCTCAGAAGACTGGTAAGTTTCATGACAGCTAGGCAGGATCTGATCTATGAGGCTCTTGAAATCGGTGATCGTGAAAACAGCTGGTGTCACAAGCTTAATAAAACACTCCTTAATGCAATGAAAAAGGACAAGAACCTCACGAACGAAAAAGCAGAGGAAATCTGGTACAGCAGTGCAAATGACGGTTACTGTGGTGGCATAGACCATCAGCATTACAATTCCACAAGATACCATGGTGTGAATCTCCATGCTTTTTTCACAAAAGGTACAGTCGAATTCAGACTTTTCAACAGCACACTTCATGCTGGAAAAATCAAGGCATACATTCAGTTCTGTTTAGCTGTATCTGCATGGGCTATCACCTCCAACGACAAGCTGGTGTTCCGTTCCATGGATAATTACACTGCAGAGCAGAAAGTTACAATCATGAGAAACATCCTTACTCACAGACTTGGTCTCTATGGGGACGAATTTAAGACCTGCCGGCTTCACATGATGAACCCTTTGAAGAAAGCCGCAGGCATGGCAGTAAGAGAAGCTGCGTAGCACACAATACGCTGACCTATCGGCATGACGGGGAGAACGGAGACGATATGGCAAATAAGAAAAATATCCCAATAGGGCTCTGAAAAAATACAGGATCGTTATCTCTGGTGGGCTTTCCAATGAGCATTTTGTGAAAGCTCCAAACAAGACTATTGCCAGGTCTATGGCAAAAGGAGAACTTAATCCATGGATAAAAATAATCAGAATTGAGGAGGTATCAGCATGGAAAAATTATATGTAGCATACGGAAGCAATCTCAATATTGCACAGATGGCTCTTAGGTGCCCTACAGCACATATTTATGGCACCGGCCTATTAAATAACTGGGAGCTTATTTACAGAGGCAGTATGACCGGATCATACGCAACGATAAGGAGAAGAAAAGGCTCTGCGGTTCCGGTTGTGGTGTGGTGTATAATGGAGAACGACGAGAAGAGTCTTGACATTTATGAGGGATATCCCAGATTTTATTTCAAGCAGAATGTTATGGTAGATCTTCCGTCCGGAAAGAAGAAAGCAATGGTCTATATCATGGATTTGAAACGGAAGCCAGGCAGACCGAATCAGCGGTATGTAGAATCCATCCGAGAGGGATATATTTCAAACGATCTGGATATACTCTACTTAGAACGGTCACTCGCTTTGAATTCGCAGGAGTGTAAAAAAGAGACGTTCTGTAAAACGTCTCCTTTTTAGGCAAGCGAGGAGTTGCAGCTCCTTACTCGTCTGTTTTTGACTTTTGCGACCCGTTAATGGTTCGTGTAGCTCTTGGAGTTTTATTCGGCACCCTTACGATTAACTCATCGAGAGAACAGTCCAATGCCTCGCAGATAAGGTCCAGGTGGTCCAAATTTACCCTATCTACCATCTCATGGTACAACTCGTTAATCGTAGTTGGTCGTATACCGGTCTTTCTCGCAAGATCTGCCTGAGTCCACTTTCGGTCACCAAGTCGTGAAGAAAGTAAAATTCTAATCATACGTCATTGCTCCTTCCGTTATAATCTACCCCTTTTCCGGAGAGAAAAGGGGTATTTGTTAGATTATCACGTAGTTCGTTATTTCTTTATCGTGTGAGATTGAGCAATGACAACCTTATCATCTAATATATCACATCCATTTCATGCTATTTTTTCTTGAGCCACTTACTATTGACAAATCCTGCGTATTTATCAATGGCGACCAGATACCATTTTACTCCATCCTTAGTGCTGTAGTATCCGTAACACTTCACTTCTGCGCCCTCTAAGAGAGTGAGGATTACAGTGTTGCCAGTACCGGCTCCTGTCCTCATATTCAGATCAGATGTTGTTACATAGGTTCCAGCAAGAGAATTATTCCTGCTCGTTGCATATCCGACCTTGGCAGAACCGTTTTTGAGCACATATTTCTTCTTTGTTGCAGGAGTGGAAGGTGCCGCCGGAGTTGCCGGCTTGACGGATGCTTCTTTATCATACTTCGGAACTCCAAAGCCCCGGATGTATTTTCCGTTCACAGCAAGGCTTCTTCTCTTGACCGCATTGGAATAATTACCCTCAATTACAGTAATCAGGGCACCTTCTACCTTTTCAACAACACCGACATGATCACTAGAACCCTTATTATCTCCGACACCGCTATCCTGCCAGTCATAAAAGATATAATCTCCAGGGCTCGGAACGTAGGCATCATTCTCCACCCAGCATCCTAACGTCCGGAATAAGGCAATCAACTTATCACAGCCGCACTCTGTAGGGATAATGTCTGTATATCCCTTGGCAATGGCACACGCACTTGCAAAAGTGGCACACCATGCATCAGTGTACTTAACCTTATATCCTCTCGCCAGCGGCTTGTGGTTGTTGTAAAGGTCGATAATCTTTTTATGGCTTCCATCAGCTTCCTTGCATCCAATCCAGCTCTGTGCCTGTGCCACAATTTCACTTCTCTTTCTACTCATACTCTTAGTACCTCCTACAAATTTTTCGTAATAATTCTGACCATACGAGGCTCTTTTCTTCTGAACCGCTGTGCTCTGGTCAGCAGGTCTTTCAAACTGCAAAAGAACCGCATTGGATGCCTCTGCGACACTTCCTGCGGTTCTCAAAATCTGATATACGGAGCAATACGACTGCTTCAGTTCCTTAACAAGAAATGCAAGCTGCGTTTCCATATCTCCGATTGATGTTTTTTTGGCTCTCACGAATGTAAGCAGATTTTGCTTTCTGCTCCAGTACGTCCATTGAGCCAGTCCATACCCGGTGCCGTCTTTAACGAAATTCTGATAATCTCCGTTATCAACGGCAGCTGTGTATGTGTCATCGGTAAGCCGCAGCTTCTTCTCGGAACTGTTCTGCAGATTGGTCGGTTTTAATCCGGACTCTGCATACAGATTCCCCATGAGTCCGGCTGTACCGAACTCATTGAAACCATTGCTTTTTAAGTAATTCCAAATCTTCTCGTCATTTGTTTTTCCAGTTAAAGCCATGCGATCGCCTACCTTTTAAACTGTGCGATTGCCTGCATTACCTTGTCATATCCCACCATTGCACATAACCAGGACAACAGAATCAGTGCAATCAGATATACCGCTGTTTGTGCATTAAGTGCAGCTCCGACCAGAATAATATAGGCAATGCCAACCGCAATTGAAAGACCGATTGCTACATATCCTGCAAGGGCATTGGAATAATACTTTGTTCCCCGCTCGTCCAACCACTTTTTAATAGCCTCCGTAAAAAGACCAGTCAGTGTGGATACAATAAGTAAACCTAATAAAAATATTTCAAGACTCATCATTCATTTCCTCCATTTCTGAATTGTTATCTTCTTTTCTGTCTGCACGTTCCCAGTCATGCTCCCTTTTCCTGTCCTTGGTCGTGCGGATCCATCCGCAAATGCCGGCTTCTCCGATTGTCGCTGCAATAACAGCACAGGCATACGTTTCTGGTATGGCTGCGTACTCCCGGAATATGCACAGCATCTGCCAATTAAACCAAATAAAAAAGGCAAACATCAGAATCAATACCAGATTCAGAGTGCCTACCTTTCCTATTGCTTTTTTAATGTTCTTCCACAGGTGGAAGCCTCGCCTTTTTCGCATACATACCTCCTACATACCTATCTGTGTAAACATAAAGCCTACAGCAATGCCAATTATCGTTGTGATCACATAACCAACGACCTTTCTCCACATCTCACCGTCTTTGCTTTCTAAAGACACGAGACGTTTTCCTTGTGCCTCCTGCTCTTTGACCATGCTCTCAACAGACTGTGCCAGCTTTTCGATTGATACCGTAAGAGCATTGATCTGCTTGGTGTTTTCTTCCAACTGTTCAATTCTCTTGTTCTGGCGGTGGTCTTCATCCTCAATGCGTTTCTGATACTCCTCGTACTCTGCCCTTGTGATTGGCTCCTCCATTCACTGCCTCCTTTCCAAAGAAAAAAGAGCCTTCCGGCTCTCATTCTTTCATTTCTTCGTACTGATCCATACATTCTTCCAAAATTTTCTCGTCAATCTCCTGGTTTGAATCCACTTCAAAGAATCCATTTATAGTCCGCAGGTTATGTATCTCTCTGACATAGCTTTTCAGTAAAGCTGTCATTCGATATATGATTTCATCCTGCTTTTCAACCATGTCCATATAGATTTCAAGAAGCTCTAAATCATTCTTACCCATGCTATTCCTCCATATTGTGTGTGAGTACAAAATCTTCCCACAGTTTATCCTTAAAGCGGTTTCCATCAACATGCTCAAGCATTCCTGCGTAGCTGGCTGCCACCTGCTTGCAGTAATCGAAGGATACCTCATATTTTTTGTATTTTTCCGCCACTCTCCGAAGGTTCTTTTTCATTCTCAGAGTAGTGCTTTTCCTTAAAAGAACATGATCTGGATAGATTACGCATCCCACGAACTCACACCCACACCTGTTTGGCCGGAGTGCACACCGATCATTAAATTCAAGTAGCAGTTTTTCATTGAGAAACTGAGTGAGCAGTTTCCCATATTCCTTCAGCTTTCCCTTATCTGTATCAGTGATAATGATATCATCTGCAAATCGGATGTATTTTTTTATCCCCAGGGTTCTTTTTGCGTACTGGTCCAGCTGATCAAGATACATATTCCCAATCATGTGTGACAGTCCGCCTCCTATGGCGATTCCCTTATCCCAGAGCATTTCATCGTCCGTAATTGTAAGATGGTTGCCATCAAGTGGCATCCCGAACGGTCGCTGTGTGCTGCACATATAGTACCGCATAAGCTCTACAGTGTATTTGTCGGAGATCTTCTTTTTAATGATATTCATCAAAACTTCGTGGTCAATCCGGTAAAAGAATTTTCTAACATCAAACTTGTAATAATACGCATACTGTCCTCTACCATTAAACTCACGAAACCACGAAGCAAGTCTCCTAACCGCTTCGTGCTGTCCTCTGTCCGTAACACATGCGTATGTGTCAGTTATGAATCCTCTCTGAATTGGCTCATATAGAACGTCATATATTGCCCTCTGAATCACTTTCGTGGTGTAATCAGTGTAAATAACCTTTCTTACTTTTGGATCAAATACAAGGAAGCTGCGATACCGCACTGGTGGAATATCCAGTCTCCTGAGCCCGTCTCTCAAGTTCAGAAGATTTTCCTCAAGGTTCCTTCTGAACTCTATAATCTCCCATTTGTCAGTGTGCTGCGACGCACAGTTCTTATCTGCTCTGAGCAGATTTTCAAATGATGTTATTTCATAATAAACATTCTTTATCGACATTGTTTCTCCAGTTTGGCACACACGGAATTCGGATATGCCTACTATCGGTGTGTGCACAGTTTTAATTTTTTGCCTATGGCAAGGAAAAGCAGTCCTTTACCTACCATGTACTGGGAGACAGCCCTTGAGCTGTCAGCATCTGACTATTTGGTAGAGCGGAGCGGAAGCCGAGGTTCCAGTTCGAGTTCGAGCGGGGATTGTTGCCGTTCAAGGCGAACAGACCCGCATTAGCACCGTTGTTCCAATTGCCACCAGAGTAGAACGCTACACCGCAATCCCTATCTCTGGACATTCTTGATCCAGCCGCCTACCATTTTACCAATTTCAACGACTTTCTCAGCCCAGATTTCGTATTTTTTGATCGGGAGGAATCCAAGCTTGTAAGAAAGACGGATATATGCCTTTAACTTTGTCACTTCAACATCAAGCTCCTGCAAAGTTGTCTTTTTATAATATTTCTTAGACCCCTCGACTACTCTTTCGAGGATAAGGTTCATACACCGCTTTATATCCACAACTAAGGCAAACTTCTCAGACTTTGGAAATTGTTGCAAACACACGTAAGCATATTCCATCATCTCAAAGACCTTCTGCTGTATCTTCATTTCTTCCATTCTATTTTCATCCTCCCGTTAAAAACACAAGCTTTATTTTAGCATCCTTGTTAGAATTTATGCCATTTTGTTACATTATCACGTATTCCGTTATCGTAACCTCCAAAAAATATACCCCCACTATCGTGGGGGTAGACAGAACACATTACTCAGTAGGCAGGTCTACATAAGCGGAGCGGAAGCCGAGGGTCCAGACCGAGCCCGAGCGGGGATAGCTGCCGTACAAGGCGAACAGACCCGCACCAGCACCGTGGCCCCAACGGCCACCAGAGAAGAACGCTCTCTCGTCGGCTCCATTGTTCATCCACATATGGTCGTCTTCGTATTCAGATGCAGTCGCACTTGCAGGCAGAAAGGCCAATGCCTTTAACACCGCCTGAGCTGCCGCTGATACAGAAGACGCACAGGTAACGCTTGCGAAAGCACAATCACGAGAAGCGTCAGCCTGAGTGGTGATTGTTGCAGAATAGGTAATCTTGCCAGATACCCAGTCAAGCTTAATAGAGTTCGCTGTAGTTCCAGATCCGTTCGGGGTAATGTACGCTCCGGTTGTCGCATCAATGGCTTTCCACTGTGCACTGGATGCTGCCTGTGAATGGTCGAGATCCGCAGCATTGTTATTAACAAGCACCTGCAGTTCTCCTTTTACAGTTCTGGAACCGTCATTCCACTCCCAGATGTTTCCATTCAAATCCCAGATACCCTCCAGAGTGCCGTCATGGCTCCATGATACAGGACCAGTTCCGGTCAATACTCTGGCTGTTCTTCCGGAATCATTTACTCCTGGAGCAGGAATTGCTTTATAGCCACCCTCAGAAGCATCTTTGCCATAGTTGTTATTACCTTTAGGCAGACAGCCATTTGCCTTGCACCACAAAGCGATTGCCGCCCATTCAGCCCTTGTCATAAGGTGCCATCCGTCGCCCTTCTGTGTACAGTAGCTGATTGCCTGATCAAGATTAACAGAAGTCTTAGGGTCCTCACAAGGAAGGCTGTACGCTCTGTTGTTGTTCACAATATTCTGGTACTTGGAAATGTAGATTGCATCAACTTCCTGCCCATTGACGATAAAGGCAGGATGTACGGAATCTGCTCCGCCAGGGATAACCTGTGAGATTTTGAATTTCGGGATTTTAACCATGACGGAAGGAAGCCCCTTATCATCATAAAGAATATCATTTGTAGGGCACACCGCTTTAAGTGCCATTGCTGCTAAATCAAAATTTGCCATAGTGCTTATACCTCCTCTACTCTTTCTCTCTCATCAACGCTCCAAAGTGTAAGTGTGACATCATCCATGTTAAGAGGCTTTGCAACCATCTGGATGCCTTTCTCTCCATCTTCGCCCTCTGTCTCATGCTCCTCATATTCCTTGGCCGGAATATCGACTTCTGCCACATACCACTTTCCGGATGCTGTGCCGATTACAAGATCTCCATCATCATCAAAACAGATATCCTTATGCTCTGGCTCATCCTTCTGGAGCTTGGCCAGATTCAACATAAGCTCGTCAGCGAACGTGATCTTGGTACCGCTCACTTCGAAATCGATCTTGGTGCCTGCGTTTTTCTCTACAATTTTCATGAAAGAATTCCTCCTTTTACAATGTATTTAACTGTTACTGATGTGGCACTTCCGTCAAATCCAAGTTTGAATCCGTTAAGAGCCTTATCTGATACCGATAATTCCCCCGGAAGCCCACCGGAAAAGCCCGTCACCCTCGCCTCTACAAGGTAGTTAGTTGTCTTCCTTGTCTTGGTAAGATTTATGGTCTTATCGCCGTTATTGAACGGATACTTCAATGTGTTAGTAAGGGTAACAGTACCCGTTTCCACAATGTTCTCCGTCTCAAGGCCGCTTACTCTTTCCTCGTGATCGTCTTCAAACTGAAGCTGATGCTGAAAGATAATCTGCTGTGCAATCTGTGAATCCTGGATAGCTTCCTCCATGCGGTTGAAGTTCTCTGCACTTTGATTGGTGCCCTGCTGCATGAGTTTCCCGGCAGGCTCCATTGTCACAGTTCCGTCCGCATTCTGAGTAGCTTTGTATGTTCTTGCAGGATCTCTTACATTGTCCTGCCAAAGCATTCTGTCAAACATGTCTTTCCTCCTTCTATTCTTCTACCATAGGCACGTCGATCTGGATCAACGCACCTTCCGTTGAGCTCTTGACAATAGACCGGTTGCCTTCATACGCAACGTCTCCGTCTGCATCAAGCAGTCGTACTTTGGTAATCGTTATTGACATTTCATCGGTTGTCTCGATTTTGAATGTCATGGTATTTCCAGACATACTCTTTTCAGTGAATCGTCCTTCGTACCACTTCCCTGTTGCCGAAGCATAATACTGCGCTCGGGCAATCTTGCGCAGCCACCATCTGCGGTTTTTATCCAAAAAGGTTTTCTGCCAAGCCACTACAATCCCTCCTCTCCACATAGATTTGTACCGCATTCTACATATGTTAAAACAGCAGAGCTTTCGGAAGTTCCAAATGAAACTCTGTTTTCGCTCTGTTGACCTAATGTAGCAATATCAGGGTTGGTTCCACAATGTTCGTATGCTATCAATGCAGAACTCTCATTTGTGCTAATAGTAATCTTATCCTCGTAAGAAATGCCTACTGTGGTGTTCTCCGGATATGTGCCGGCTTCCTGCTCCTCTGAGCTCGGTAAATGACCGTAGACCATATCAGATGAACTGGTACGTATATTTACACCCTTTTCAAGAACCACGCCCTTGGTGGTATCTGTTGGATACGTTCCTGCGAGCATGTTTTCGTCACTTGGCATATGCGGATATACCACATCATTGCTGATTGTGCCGACATTCATGCCGGATGGAATGTATGCACCTACGGTTGCTATATCCGGCTTTGTTCCACACAATTCATATGGAAATACATAATGTGTGATATTGGTATGGAACTTTATCTTTGTGGTGCTTATGAGCAGGACTTCTGCCAGGATATGTGCTGGCTTCATTTTCTCTATCAGAGCCTCAAGGTCTGATATATATACCTGATTCTCCTCTTTTATCTGTACCGAAATGGTAAGTCTTGTTGTCATTCTTACGGATGGAGTTTCATCACATCCTGTATAATTCTTCACTATGCTCTTAATAAGTGAACCGGAAAACTTGTCTCCGCCATTCCAGAACAGCTTCACCCTTTTTCTTCTGTATTCGAGATCTGTCTGTGAATCAGGAAGAAGATTGAGCCATTTTTCCCACCGGCTTATCGTTTCCTCATCTGCAGTATCGATGAACTGATCCTGCATAAGCTTTTCAAGCCCTTCCGCACCTACATCAAGCGTTTTTCCTGCAAATCTGTAGTTGGTGTCCATTTCCAACAAATCCCGATAAAAAAGCGGACCGTAGGAAAGTAATTCCTCGTATCCGCTTCTTTGCTGATTGTAAAATACTGTACTAAGCATCGATCAGCACCTCCTTCAGAACAGGTGTGCTCTCCTTCCCTACCTTTACATTTTCAGTAGAGCCATTGAGCTTCAGAGAAGCAGGAACATAGTCTAATATGCTTTCTGCCGACGCAATCAGCGAACCAATTGAGGACACTCTCACGGTAATATCCTCGTCTCCATCGACAACCAGTGTCTTGAAATAAGTCTTGATTGCATTCTGGACTTCCGTCTGTGCTGTCTGCTTGCTGTACCCGCTTTTCAAATCTGCACTGAATGATACCGAAATATCAACCGCCTCCGGAGCAGCCGCCAGAAAATGAGCTCCCAGATCAGATACCCCATCTCCTAAGCCATCACTGAACGTAAGAGCCTTGCCGTTGACAGTAACTTGATACCCTTCCACAATCGGATCAATATAACTCTGTACGTCCTCTAATATGCTCTTAGCGGGGATTCCGCCCTCTGTGGAATATATGACAGCCTTAACGGTATTTTCGCCTCCGTACAACGGCAATATGTGTGCCCTACCTACACCCGCTCTTTCCTCGCACCAGACTTTGTATTGTGAACGATTATTATTCTGTGCCGGTCCTGTTTTCTTTTCCTGCCATCTGCTTCTTAAATCATCGTCTGTTTCTTCCTCAGCTCCCGGAATATAAAGAGAGCCAAGCGTACATGCTTCAAGACCGTTGACTTCGTAGACTGGCACGACATTCTGTCCGGGCAGGATAGAATTGGTCGCAGTTCCAAGGACTTCTGACTCCAACAAAAACCTGTCATCCTTCGATATAAGCTTGAAGTAGCAGGATTCTACAAAGAACCTGCTTCCAAGTTCCGGAGTTGTGCCAGTAAATGAAACTTCATAGTAGGATGGAGTGGCACTTTGTCTGTAAATGCCATCCTGAGCCGCCTTTTCCGTCAAAACATCTCCGGTGCAGGTATCAACTGCCAGCATTTCAAAGGCTGTACTGAGATCATTCATGAATTTTGCAATACGGATGCAGTGACCTGTGGCAGCATCCATGAATAAGCTTCCCTGTCTGGTATCCACCCCGTATTCTTCACCAAGAGCTCTCGCCTGATCCATAAAGTAATCTTCCGTAAATTCTTCAAACACCTAAATCACCTCCTTTGTCTGTATGCTTCCGTAAATTGTGTCTACATCAAACGATATGATTACACTGTCCTGATGCGGATAGGTATCCTTAAATTCAAACCCGAAGTTATAAACATCCAGAATTCTCTCGTCATGAATCAGTGTGTCGCTGATAAGGAAGGGCATTTCTGCCTCTATATACTCTCTTGTTGCAGTGTTCCTTATAACACTGTCACGTATTTCGCTGCCATACTGACTGTCATAAATAAGGCAATGAAAACGAGGTGTCAGAAGGGCTTTCTTTATGAACTGCTTAACAGCCTCCTGCTCATCTATGAATCCGGCAATCCGACCAGCTTCCCAGTCTATAGCGTAGGTTCTTGATGTGATCGTTTCCTCGTCTTCAATGGCAGCAACCGGAATAGCTATGTCAACCGCCATCTGATTACCCCTTTCTGTCCAAAATGTAATATTGTTTTCCGCTGTTGAATGCCAGCAGATAAACGGTATCGCCTTTCTTTAGTGCGTTATGAATCATAAGAACTCCGTCTCTGACAGTAAATGTTGCCAGAAAATGGGAATGTGCTCCATCATCGCTTCCGCTTAGTTCCTCATGTGTATGCTTTCCGTCCGTCTTCGTTTTTGATATGAGAGAGCCGGCTCCCGTTTCCAGATCAACCTCGACCTGGTAGTCCGTAAGGCTTCTCGGTACCACAAGCGAATTGGCGGTTAATACCATTTTTGCATCATTCTTCAGCGTGACTTCCAGTGGAGAGGCGGATGTTACAATTCCCTCCTTCACACTCGGTGCTTCCGGTGCCATTGATTGTATCAGCTGTTTTATTCCGGTAGGTGTTTCCTGATCTGCCATAATCCATCCTCCTAACTAAATGTGCCATCATCAACCCAACCAAACACCCTGCTCTTGCTGTCTGTGTGCTCTAGGTGCCATGGGTGAGCCTTGCCTTTTGCAATGTGAGTAATCTTGGCCGGACCTGCATTGCATCTGGAGCCGGTAGGCTTGCTTGCGGTACTGTTCACATAGTGGTAACCGCCATTGAACTGCACAACGTCTCCTATCTTGTGTTCAGAGCTTGTCTGTGTTGAGCCTGATGATTTTGTCACAGGCTCTGCAAAGTTAAGCTTTAAGGTCATTGTATGGCTTTCTCTTGTGTACTTGTGGGTGTCTTCATCAATAAAAAAAGACCGTTTTAATCCAAGATGAGGGATGATAACATAAACACATTTTCCGGATACAGCTTCCGATACTCCCATGCCAGAGACCTTCAAACTCTGCTCCGGTGTCCCCTTTTCATCAAAGATTGATTCGACCAGCTCCTGCATCTGTGCGGCTGTGTAGGAATCGTCCACCGACTTTACCTCCATGAAGGTACCAATCTTCGATTCCAGCTCGGTATTGGCTTTCTCATACACTATCGCATCCTCCTTCGACAGGAGCCTTACTCTGGTTCTTATCTTCTCAATGCTCTTGGAGTATTCGTAACTGGTGAGGTTTGACTGACTGCTCCCAGCTTCCAATACCCACTGCATGGCATTTTCCACTCTTTTTCTTAAATAAATCGTGCCATTTTCGGAAGAAATATAATATCTTTCCCCTGTGGCTTTATACGTTGTGCTTAACGCATCGAGCATCACATCATAATAAGTTGTCTTTGCTTTTGGAAGTTCCGGTATTACATAGCTTGTATCAACCGCATTTCCTGTCATTCCCAGCCTTGACATACAATCATTGAATATATCTGTGGCCGTCTTGTTGGTATAGCAGAATGAATCCTTGTTGTTCGCCAGATAATAAGCATTGTCATAGGCTTTTACCACCAGCTTTTTAGAATTACTCTGTTTATGGCTTGTGATTATGCCCCGGAACAGCTCTTTGCCGCCCTCATAAAAAACACATTGGTCTCCATTGGCACAATCTACCGTAACCCTTGAATGATTGTATCCATCATCATCCATCAGAGTGATACTGACAGACCTTGGAGCAGCTCCTTTCCTGCCGCTCCAAGTGATCTCCTCGAACATATTTGACACATCATAGCCCGTTCCGTTATGGATAATTACAAATTGTATTGCCATGGCTACCTCCTATGCTGCCGGTATGGTATAAACCTGTCCGGGATAAATCAGATTTGGGTTGCTGCCAATAACACCTTTATTCGCATTGTAAATAACGGTATATTTAGCTCCTGATCCGTAGAACTTCTTTGCGATGTTCCAAAGACAGTCGCCCTTTTTCACTGTGTATGTCTGTGCCGCCGGAGTGTTATCCACCCTTGGAGAGGATTGTGAAACAGTAGCTTTCTGTGTGGTAACATTCACCTTGATCTGACGCATGGTGATTTCTCTGTACTCCTTGAAGGTAATGTCAAACTGCACCGTTCCAGGATCGCCGCCAACCTCTGAGGTTTTGAATTTCTCAATGGTGGCATACATGGATATTCCCATGCCTCCGGTAAGAGTAAGCCGCACCGGCTTCTTGGTGTTCTTCATTGCCAAAACCTGTGCTACTGCTGTGTTCGGATCCGGAATGTTGCTGTAATTGCATCCGCTGAAATAAGTCTTCGGGAAAAAGCTCGAAAAGCTAATGTTCGCAGCTGCACTGTCCTGTATAATCGTACACTCACCAACTCCATACACCTTGAGGTTGGAGTTGTCACTGCCATACGACACTTCTATTTCTTCTGGAAGAACCGGAAACCGAAAAATGCTGTTCAGCTTCATGGCTAATTGATAATTAGAACTCATACGACAAATCTCCTTCCTCCTCAATTTCCTGCTGAATGATACCCATAAGAGCATCCTTCATGTTCGACATTAACAGGCTTACAACATCTTCCTTTGTGACACCATTTCCGGTTACCTTCATTTCTCCAGCGCCCTCTACTCTAAAAGTCACTGTCCTGTCGCCGCCTGCTGTATCATTAGCCGCCTGCTCCGGCTCCACATAGAAACTGTCCGAAGATGTATCTTTTGCAAGTATGTTAGCTGTTTCATCAGCTGTATAAACAACTTCTCCGCCACCAAAATTGACAAGCTCCGGACCTTCCTCGCCGACCAGTGCAAGTCCCGGTTCCGCATCTACGGTACCTTCTGCGTATGCATGATATCCACCGCCCTTTAGAGTGGTGTTTGCAAAGCTTAGGGAATTGATTGCACTCTGGGCTTTCGATACTCCGTCTTGAATTTCCTTCACATAGGCATCCATAGTGGATTTCGCATTTGCCTTCGCTTCATCACTCAGGTTTAGATTATCAACAGCTGTTTCCATATCCGTCTGTATCTTGGTAAGGGAATCAGAAAAATCCGTCTCCAACTCTGCCATACTGGTTGCTGTATCGCCTTGAGCTGTCTGCAGGTCATTGTATTGCTTCACTACTGCTGACAGATCTGCATCATTCATGCTTTCCATGCCGGCCAGCATTGCAGCTGACTCCTCACTGCCATCTGACAAATCTTTCAGCATATCAGACAATCCTTCGATTTCGTCTGCTCTGGCTGTAAGAGAATTCATGTTCTCGTTGTATGAGTTCCAGTAATCTATCTGTGACTGCAACGCATCCTTAATACTCTGGGATGTCATTGCTGTTACGTCCTCAACCTCTGTCCATAAATCATACTGACCTTGAACACTCTGCAGAGCTGAATCGTAAGCATCATCATAGGCTGTGCACAATTCTTCAAGCTGTGCCGAATAGCCTTGAATGACACTGCTTGCCTCGTTGTATCCGTCAGATGTACTCTCCAGTACCTCTCTCTGCTGCTCATATATCTCGGAAGCCTCTGTTGCTGATGCAGACGCAAGAGCAAGTTCTGACATCATGCTGTCGATTTCTTCCTCAGAGTACCCCATTTCTTCATAGCATTCACGAATGGCATCTGTGACACGATTAAATTCCTCTTCTGCATCTGCAGTCGCATCTTTAAGCACACTATACTCGTTATAGGCATCTTTTACCGATCCAGACCAGTTCATTTCAGCTCCATCAGCTAAACCCGACCATGCTAAGAATGGATGTTCTTCCGACCAATCTTCATCAAGAGCTTTCTGATATTCTTCATATGCTGCATTCATGGACTTATTAGCTTCATCAAATGTGGACTGTGCATTTTGGTACTGTCCTATATAATCCATAAGCTTATCCATGTTTGCCTGTGCTTTCTCCTGATTTGCAGAATCTGTAACCGCCTGCCATAAATCTTCCACCGACATGTTCAGTTTTCCGTTTGTAGAGTCAAGCGTGAGGTTTAATCCCTCATAGGAATTGTTCAGTCTATCGACTATGCCTTGCATAATTTCCAACTGCCCACCAGATAGATTTGTATTTTCCTGCATAGCTACAAGTTGAGCGATTAATGATTTTGAAGAAGATTCGCTATCATCAATTCCACTCATTGTTTCTTCGTATTTGCTATCAATTTCATCCAATGCCGTTCGTAATTCCTCGGTCTGTGCAACAAGATCTGCTATAGTCTCTTTATTTTCCTCAAACGAAGCACTCAACTCGTCGATTTGGTTTTTTAATTCGTATGCCGCAACTGTATCTGCCTGTCCAGCTTCTTCAAGTTCTGCATATTGATCTTGTAATTTATCGAGTTCCTTTTGTGTCTCCTTTGACGATAGAGTAAGATTCTCCTGCGCCTTTGCCATCTCATCTTCTGTATTATTAAGATAAATAACTGCCGCTGTAACTCCTCCGATTGCTGCTGCAACCAACGCAAGCGGTCCAAGGGCTACCGACATAGTAGTCCCCATTGCCGCTGTAACTACAGTCGCTACCTTTGTAACAGCGGTGTACGCAGTAAGTGCAAGAGTGACACCACCAATCCCAACAGCCGCACCAGTAAGCAGTGCGGAAATTGCTGGATGTTTCGTGATAAGTTCTGTAAATCCATCTGTAATATCTGCTATACCATTCTTAAACTGTGCCACCGTAGGGTTTATGTCGTCTCCAATGGCGATTGCGAGGTTATTGAAGCTATTCTGCATACGTTCTGTCGCATACTGCGTAGTATTCGTCATAGCAGAATAAGCTCTCTCCGTTGTTCCTGCTGAATTTCTCAGCTTATCCAGATTGTTATTGAATGTATCAAGTCCCTGATTGATAACAGCGTTGGCAGCCTTTCCGGCTTCTGCACTGCCCCACAGGTTCATCAATGCTTCACTGTCCTGATCCACGCTGTTATAGAGAATTTCCAGAACGTCTGCCAATGAATATCCTGACTTCATCAACTGTCCGAAGGACTGTCCTGTTTCCTCCATGATTACTCCGGCAACCTCCGAGCCGGAATCACCCAGCTCATTGAACATACTGGAGATATAGGTCGTGGATTCTTCAACGCTTACACCCGCCTTGGTCAGACTGATGTATCCTGATTCCAGATTGTAAAGATCAATCGAATAAGCGGATGCCGTACTGATAGCTTTACCCATGCTGCTTGACAACTGGTCGATTGTCATAACACCCAAGTTCTGAGATGTAATCAAGCTATCCGAGATATTCGTTACCTCGGAAGCTTCCAGCTGATACGCATTGAGGGCCGTCGTTAATACAGACAGGGCAGATGCAGACGATGTAAAGCCCGCTTTGGCAAGCTTTGACGATTCTCCTACAGTTTCTACCGCTCCCTCCGTGGCGACACCGGCTGATATTGCATTGTAAGTGGCATCCGCAAGCTCATTTACGTTCTTTGCAGTGTCCTTTGATAATCCAGATATCTGTGTAGAAAGCTGATCTGCGGACAGCACGGTGGTGTCGGCTACCGTAGATACCATGGCAACATTCGTCTCGAACTCTGTAGCTTTATCAGAGGCATCTGAAAATGCATCCGCTATTTTATTCAGTACCGCCACAATTCCGACTGTAGCAAGAATATCATCCAGTCCTACCACCGCATTTTTTGACTTGTCCCCGAAATCCTCTGATTTCTTGCTCGTTTTATCCATTTCCTCTCCGAGCTGTTCTGTCTTATTCTGCGCTTCCTCCGCCGCATCCGCTTCTGCTTTCAGTGCATCCTCTGTCTTAAAGCCCATATTTACAAGTTCTTCTGTTGAATAAACCGCTTCCAGACAGCCCTTATCATAATTGCCAACTGCATCCGTCCAGTAATCGGTTGCCTGCGCCGCCTTTTCCATTGCTTCTGTGGCTTTCTGTGTTTCTTCTGTGGTATTTGCAAATGCCTTATCCGCTGTATCCGATAATTTGTCGAAAGCGTCAAGTGTTTTATTACCGGCACTGGACATAGCATCCAACTTATCGCTTATTTCATCGATGGCTTTAAATATTACCGATAATCCAGCCACTACCTATCGCCTCCCTTCCGACCGGACAGCAAATATACTCCTCGTCTGCAAGGGTCTTCAGTTTCTACAAGCTCGGAAGCTATAAAGAAACCTCTTTTTCGCTTGGGCATTCTCTCAAATTCCTCTGGTCTGAGACCATGCCTCTGCCAGAGGACATGTGCCCAATACTCCAAAGTGCCCTTGCTTTCAATCAGTTTTTTGCGTCTTCGGTCTCCTTAGCCTCATCGTCCTCCTCCGTCAGGCCAAGAACTTTTAACACCTGCTTGCTTACGTGTCCGTATTCCTTATTGGTAGGGAATACTTTAAGCGGCATTTCGGTAATGTCCACGCATCCGAAGTATTCCATGAGCTTCTTGTCCTTCAGATCAGGATAAACGAGAGCCTCTACCATGAGGTGGCGGGCTGCCTTGTTTCTGTCTCTCTCGACCTTATATACAACATTGCCATTCTGAACAATGAAATTACCCTTCTTATCCTTGAGAGGTGTCTTGGATTCATACATCTCATTGATTTTCGCAATAGTGTCGTTGTGCAACTGCTTAATTTCCAGCTGAATCACATTGCCATTCTCGTCCTTGATGGACTCAGGACCTGGAACCGTAACAATCTGTTCCACCTTTGCTTCCTCACGCATGAAGTATCTCAAATCTTTATTAGCCATAATGACCTCCTATTTTCTATTCTCAGGCCTCTATTTTGACCTGTAGCACACTTTAAGTTCCATAGACAGTAGTTAATCTGTCTGCATGATTTTGAACGCAAAAAAGGCACACACAAAACCGAAGTTCTGCGTATGCCTCTGCTGTTCATGACTGTCCTGCTTAGGACATATTCTTGGCACCAAAGCTGATGCTGTCCTTTACTACATCTCCATCTGTGTCAAGCGAAATGAGATTGATATCTCCTGTCAGTACAGCTCCAGTCACTGTTACGGACTCGCTTCCGCTTACCTCGTAGAAATCAGAATCCTTATCGGTTCTGGTGCCCTGGATTGTAAGCTCCGGAGTGATTCCGGAGTTCTCATACTGCTTAACGATATTATTCCATCTTGGAGTAGTGCGGTACTCGTCAATGCTTCCGGTAATATCTCTGCCAAGCCAGCGTCTGTTTGTTCCCTTATCGCCCAGCATCTTGCCAGACCATACCGTAGGAGTGTAAACAATCGTAAGCTTTACTGCGTCCATTACCTCTACTCCATCAATATAGATGTGACCTTCTTTAAGGCTGAGTGGTTTTCTGTTCTCGCCCATATTCTTTCATCCTCCTTATCTTGTTGATACAGAGAAGTACAGTTTCTCTGCTGAATCTACTGCCTGCAGTCCGACATTGAAGAACGTCTCGTCTCCGATACTCTTGCTCTGATCAACGTAGAAGTCGTTTTCTGCATCCACGTTCGTGATTGCTCCCTGCTTCGCATAACTCTGGAGAAGTGCTCTTCCAAGACCTTCCATGACAAGCCATCCATCCGGGTCATTATCAAACTTATTCGGAGGGAATGTCAGCTTCAGATCATCTGCAAAGCTGTCATACACGCGGATTACTCTGTTCTTGGAATAATCTGATGTTCTCTCCGTTGTGAACTTATGGAGGCTGTTGATATCATACTCTACGATTACTTCATCCTCCTCGGACATAGAGAAGAAAAACTCTCCGTTGGAGATAGCTTCGATTGCTTCCTCGTTGGTCTTTAAGCCGACAACATCCGTAGCACCCTCAACCGCAACATAGGTATTGGATGTGGTCTTGTCTGCTCCTGCTGTCGCACCTGCCACCCACGCACAAGCCTGTGCATTGGTAAGCTCCTGACCGTCTACCGAATAGGAGTTTGTCACATTGATAATTCCTTCGTAGTCAGATTCGGCATCTGGAAGTACTGCCTGCACAGTCTTTCCGCACTGTTCACGAAGATATTTAATCTTTGTGATTACCGCAGTCTTCTGTGAGGACTCGTCTTTAGGGAATGCCATTGTATTCCACTTGATCTTCTCGGAAGCATCCAAAAATGCTGTGATATCGGTGTTCTGCACAGCTCCGTCCGTTCCGCTTTCAAGATTTGTGGATGCAAATGCAGTAAGGTTTGCGGATGTGGATGTTGCTGAAAACACAACATACTTACCAGAGTTTACCGCAATCAGATCAGCGATTGTGGCAAGCCCTGTGTACTCCTCCACCTTGTCTGCACCAAGATATACCCTCACTGCGAAAGTAGAAGCTCCTGCCTCTGCCACGCATGCAACAGCAATATCATTTCCTCTGGTACCGCCATATGCGGCCGTAATGGTCATTCCTCCTGCTGTCTTCGTTGCCTTGTCTCCATTGTTGATAATGTAAACAATAACGGTAACAGCATTCTTGAATGCCTCTCTGATTAGCAGCATAAAGTCGTTTGTGTCATAGATACTGTGTCCAAGCTTTGCCACCTCCGCATCCGGAGACGCAGAGGTCAATTTCAGAATCCCCTTGTCAGGTCCCCATCCAAGCCCGATCAATGGAATGAGTGCGGTACCTCTTGTGGATCCGTTAGGGCTCTGCTGACGTTTTGACTTGAAGTTAATATAATCTCCAGGTCTTTTCTTTGAAACATTTACTTCAAAAGTTCCACCAGCCATGATTTACTATACCTCCTTTTCTAACCATGCTTTAATGTGTTCATGTACTTCCTGGATGGAATACTCACCATCCGGAAGATCTGCAGTTGCTCCTGCAAAAGTGCTTGATGTCACATGAAACAGCTTCATGCAACTATTTCTGATCTCCTCTAAGGAGAACTTCTGTTCTTCCGTAACTTTCTCTGCAGCCGGCTGTTCCATAGCCTTTTTATCTGCATCTGACTGTCTTCTACTCGGCATTTTGACCTCCTTCTATTTGCTCAGCAATAGGAGTGCCATTGAAATAGAACTCCCTTGCCAGTGTTGCTGCTTTCTCGTTAAATCTCGTGTATCTCTTCCATGAAATCTCAATCTGCCACACACCCTCGTCCGCCTTAGTCGCTTCCATGCTGTCTATTCGGAAGTTCTTTCCTGTCCGCTTCCCTTTTTCATCTACCAGCGGCACTTTATAGCGATTCCCGCTTATTGCATGAACTATCTGCGAGCACTTTCCTCCTGCGGAAACATTGTCAATGTCCATCACCTTCGCATATAAGGTAAATGTCGTAGCGTATGTGTTTGTTGAGAAATCTCCGCTTTTCTGGTGCGGAGAAGGATAAAATACACAAGGGATTTCCATATCCTCTGGCACTTCATCAAAATATGCCGGCAGGTTCAGAATGCCGGCAACAAAGTAGTAAAGAGCCGCAATCTCAAATTCCAGCATTTCCTCACCTTCCTACATAAAAAATTGTTGTAACCATTGTTCCATCTTCTGTTCCATGAGCCCAGGAAGCATATCCTCAATACAGCGGACTGCGTCTCCCCAGTAATGTGAGCCTTCAATCCATTTCTGCTTCAAAAGCATTCCTGTCTTAGCTCCAGGCTCATAGATGAAATGTTCTCCCTGCCAGTATCCCGGAACAAACCTGGTATTTACCCCTTTGGGGTTCAGCCAGTGACCTTTATCCGCATACTCTGCGTATTTCACATTGGTGCCGACTTCTATAGTCATGCTTCCCTCATTCAGCACAAAAACGTTATCCTGCTCCCCTTTTGAGAAGCTATTCAGAAGCAGTCTGGTGTCAACTGTCTGTTTCCGGATGATCTCGTCCTGCACAATTCTGAGGAATTCATACCCTAAGCCTTCCATGAAGTTGACCAATTCCTTCTTGAATTCTCCCTGAGCTGCTTTATCCAGTTTTCCAACAAATCCTTTCAGGTCTGAAGTGTCAATCTTTACATAAGTTGTAGCCACTATAATGCCCCTTTCACAGTTCCTTTCCGCTGAATATTTACCATAATGTGATGGTCTCTAATGTTGTGAGGCATTTCCGCTGTATATGCCAGTCCGGTATTCTTATCAACAACCTTGTCATTGACACGAACGTCCGTACCTGCCGGAAGCTGTAATTTCCCAGAGTATATGAATTCGTTCGCTGATTCCGTCTGAGTAAGTTCTGCATTAGCATTCACATTGAAATGACACGCTACATCTTCAACGTCCGGAACCTTCGGATATGAGAAACCTGTCTGCTTGATTGCAAACCCCATATCCTTTTCCCCTTTTACCATGTGATAAATATCACACCTATGGTCCAGTAAATCCTCAAATGCCATAAGCGCCTCCTATAACTTCCTAAGTTTCATTGTCACCTTGCCGTTATCAGGCTGGATGATGTAATCATCTAACATCAGAGCCAGCCCCAGATTTTCGGCAATGTCTGAATCATTGTCCATAGTGTATGAGTAATCATCAAATGTCTCAGAGCTTTTCGCCCCTTCCTTCTGCGTGATTGCCTGCTTGGCATAAGCTTCAGCCAATAAAATAACTGCCATCCGGACATCCTGTGGCAGCTCTTTTTCGTACTCTTCTGTATCAAATCTGTTATGCGTATGGTAAATAACATATCTTTCTGCTCTGGCTATATCATAGGCAAGTCGAACATCAGACCTTGCCGCCACCTTGGCAGATTCAGAATACTCTTTTACCTCCGCAGGCTGTACCCAAGGCCTCTGCATGTGTTCCTCCTACTCTAATCCAAGCTTAGAAAAATCTACAAGTCCGAGAACACCATTGATACGTTCAACATACTCGTCATGCTTGCTGCATCCTTCAAGGCTGATATTCTTCTCTTCGGCCAGAGCTAAAAGGTCGGCATTACGCATCTGGGATACCTTGCTTGCTGTCAGTCCGTCCTCAACTCCTGCTCCTGCGCCAGCTCCATTCTTCGGAGCTTCCGGCTCCTCGTCTTCTCCGCCTGTTCCCGTGTTATCGGTATCCGATTTCTCCGCAGGATTAGCAATCACTGGCTGTTCATCAAATCTGCCGGTAGCAAGAAGCTGTTCTGCCAGTCCGTCCTCAACTTCAAAAGGCTCCCCCTTTACACAGGAGAAGCCTTTTATAGAGTAAGAAAGCCCGGTATTAAGTGATAATCGTTTCATGGGGCACCTCCTTAATCAAGAGAAGGTAAGCCGGTAATCATCGCAGTAGCGTCAAGCTCCTCGATGATCGGATCGTAATCAAGGTGGCATACATAGAATCTCTTATCCTGCATGATTGCCTCTTTGCCCTCATTGGTCTTTCTGATCTTCATGCCGTAGGTGTTTACAACAACAAGGTTCTTCGGATCCGTAAGGACAATCTTGTCATCACTGATAGACGGGCAGGAAACAGTAGGAATGTGTACCGGCTGAGTGTAAACATTCTCCGGAACAGCTCCGCCTTTGCCGATTACCTGATTCATCAGATAAAGTTCCCACTCCTGTGCTCTCTTAGGGGACATGAGCCAACGAAGCTTTCCATTGTTGTACTTATTAGGCAGCTTCTGGAGTGTCTTGTAGAAGATATCCAGCTTCATGGAGTTTTCACCGGAAGCATCATATACATGGCCGCCGCTGTTGATCTGCTTAATCCAACCATCATTGAGCTTTAAGAAGTCTGCATCTGCAGCTGCTCCAATCTCAATCGCCTCGGAAGCATTCCATGCACCTGCAGTATGCGCTTTGATGAACTTATACAGCTTCTTGTTATTGGTTACGATGTCTCCGATAGCGAATGCATCTGAGCTGTTAAACTCCTTTACCTGGGAAGCTTTCTCGTCGCCATTGAGATACAGATCCTCAAGGTCAACACCAAGCTGTGTGGTCATGAGGTCGGTAATGATTGCCTCTAACTGCTGACCTTCGATATTCTCACGAAGGGTTTCCTCAGTAATCTCCCAAGGTAAACGAACAGCCTTGCAGGCATACTCGATCACGTTGGTGTTTACACCAGCTCTGTAGCCATCATCTGTGTTCTCGACCTTGGCACGAAGAATTCTGGATGCGATACCGATCTTGTCAATCTCACCGCTTTTTGATGTTCTCATGACGTGTCTTACCAGAGGTCCAAGGTTGGTTGCATCGAATGTCTGCTGAATAAATTTTCTTGCCTGCTCCGGCTGTAACAGTCCATGAGTAAGGCTGCCGGTCTGAATAGCGGTACCGGCTTTGTTAATGATCTGCTGATTTGTAGGCATAATATTTTTTCCTCCTTCTTTTTTAGCTTAGAACATGCCTGTCATGTAGTGCGGTTCTGCTTCCTGCTTCTCAACAGTGCCTGCGGCAGAATTGAGGTTGCCCGGAAGTGCTCTGCTCTTCAAGAGCGGCTCGATTGCCTTTGTAACAGGCTCCATGGCCTTGGAAACTGCCTCACCCACCATCTTAGCTACATCGTCTACATTTACATCAGACTCAGGTTCTGCAGGTGTGCCTTCTCCTTCGCCGCCCTCGCCCTTTGTGATAGCTTCGAGCTGTTTTGTGATAGGTTCCATGGCTTTTGCCACTGCATCCCCTACCATCTGCTGAACTTCTTCTCGCTTCATTTCATCGTCCTCCTTTTTGACGTTATTTTTTGCTACTGTGTCTCCACCTTCGCCCTCTGAATTATCAGTGAACTCAGACAAAAATGAACCCAGCGTATCATAAATGCCTTTAAGGGCACTTAGATTCTTGGTACTGATACTCTTTCCTGCTTTTTCAACAGGCGCAGGAGCTTCCTTTGCCGCCTTCTCCAATGACTTAACAATACTGCCATCACTCGTAAGAAGCTGCGTGACAATATCATTGAAATCTGTGAGAGCGTCTTTGATGGTCTCCTCGTCAGAGTTATATCCCCATTCCCAGGAGCCAGTATCGGGATTGTAGAAATTGCCTTCCAGGCAGCTTCTAAGCGCATACCATGCAGAGTAGAAGTTATCCTCTTTCACACGTCGTTTGAAATTGTTCTTCACAGCACCTTTCTCAACGACATCGAAGCCCATAGCCTTTGCAAGCTTTCTAAAAAGCCCTTTCGGCTCTTCCTGCTTCTCTACCGGAAGTTCTACATCTTCCTCAGAGTAGACACCAACACCACCCATAGAGAATCCTGTGATATCCCCTTTCTGAATGGAATCCCATACATCAGAGTCCGTAATCTCCATGGTCATGAGCCATGTGCCTTTCTTGATCGTTTCTCCTTCAATCTCCATATCGCATTTTGCAACATAGGATTCAACCACCTCTGCTCCGTCACACTTCTTGAAGCAGTGCTGAAGGTCTACCTGATTGCCGTTCTTGGCGAACCAATAAGCAGCCTTGGTAATCTCCTCCTCCGTCATGTAATTGCCCTGTGTATCCTCTACCATGGGCTCATACACGATACCGGTCACAAAGTGGCTGTCTGCGTCTGCCTTCAAAATTCGTCCAAACGTGGCGAAATTTGCGGCACCGTCCTCTGATTTAGTAATCAGGAACTGCTTTTTATTCGCAGCCTTGTCAACCAACGATACGAAGCTGATTTTTGCATCTGTAATTGCGTATGCTTTCGCAATCTTAGGCATACTCTCAAACCTCCTTCTGGTTTATTTACTGTTTAACGGACAGCTCCGAGATAATAGGATCACCTCCTTCCTCATAGCAAGTAGCGGAAAATGTACAACTTTTGCATCATATACGAATGCCTTTGCTTGTAACTCACGATGCCACCTCCCTCCCGAAAAAAGGCAATAAAAAAAGCACCCTCTCGGATGCTAATTTCGCAATAATTAGTCTGTATTAAATCTTTCCTCAGATTCTCGTTTGTCAGCCTCGGCAAACTCATCAAAGATTTTCTGTTCCTCTTCCGTAAGCTCACACGTCGGCACCAAGGTACCAGATTCATCATATTCAATTTTTCCTGCAAGTTCCGAAGGATAAATTAACATATTATTCACTAGTCCTTTCCTTAAACAGCTTCTTGACCGTTTTCTCCAACTTAGTGTTCTTTGTGGAAGATACGGCTTCTGCAACAAATTCATCTGGACGTTTTGCTGCGTATATACCTAACTTCTGCTTAATTATACTACGATCAACCTTTAAATTGCAAGCATTCATAGCATCTTCCATAATGGATTTGCAGAACACATCTCCATCAATGGCTTTCCATGTATCATCCAGATTGTCATACATACTTATGGTTTTCTTATATGTAACCATGTGAACCATCTCATGTTTCAGAATTCCATAAGCACCGGACTTCGGTGTCCAATTTCCTTCCTCAACCTGTGATTTTATCAGATTATTGATAACTTTCTGGTCCGCAAAATGAGAGCTTGATATTTTCAGAACTGTTTTTATCTCTGAACCCTTCTTGCTGATTGCAGCTCTGGCGGCATCTGTTCCAAGGTTATCAACAAAACGGATTTCGTCAATGAAGCCATTTAATTGCGGATATTCCTTGTAAAGTCTCTGCATAGCACGATTTACCCGATTAACAGCCTTGATGTCCTGTTTCGTATAATTCGTCTTCTTGACACCTAGGTGAGTTTTCGCCCACTTGTCTGCGGCTTTGGTGTTTGCCTGCGAAACAGATCTGCTCTGCGTTGCTTCATACGGAACAATTCCTGCTTTAGCTTTTTCTTTCTCGCTTTGCTCTTTCTCCCAGCTTCCATCGTCATTGTCAATGAATGCCTGCTGCATCTTCTTCCGTTCGTCAATAGACAATCCCAAGGTTTCCTGATTAACGATTCCCCTGTGAATACAATGGCAGTTTATGCTTTCGCCTGCCGGAAGGTTCGGATCACGAGGAAACATAGGATAATATGTGCCACCGTCCTTGCCCTGCATTTCAAAAGGCTGGTCTTTCGGCACCATCTGCCCGTCCATAGCAACATGGTTCGGGCGAGGCTTAATCTTATGTACCCCTGTGTGTCGCCACTCTTTCATATCAACAACCGGGCTTTGCTGAATGGCTTCCTCTTTCGCTACACTGTGTGCCCTAAGTACCTCAGTTACAGCAACACGTTTCGCTTGGTAGTATTCCGTTCGCCAGCCTCCGTCCATAATCTTGCGTGTCAGCGTTGCAATATCATCCCCATTCGCTATCGTTTCCTGGATAAGGTCAGTGATCTGCTTATGGGTGTTTACTTTCATCAGATTGCCGAGCTGTTCGCTCCATGAGGCGAACCATTCAGATGTTCTCTGCCGTAAAGTGTCTACCACAAGCTCTCCATCTGATTCCTGTATATATACTGTTGCCAGCTTCGGGATGTTGAGCTCATACATCGCATTGGCTGCTTCGGTAACCTGTTCCGCTATGTCGTCTTCATCGATCATATCAGAGACATTCTCCTGTGCGGCATCCCAATCTCCATCTGCGGCTTTAAGAGCAGTGACAAGAGCAGTAGTCTGGGAATGAAGAATGTCGGCGATTTCCTCCTCTAAAGAGTTTATCTCCGACACTGTATCCTTCGGCTCTGCGTAGCCTTCCTCCTTCAGCTCGTCCTCAAGGTCTTCGTCAGCCTTTGCCAAGTATCTGTCTATAGCATCATAGATTGGATCAGCATGAGCGATAATTGCTTCCGCCACCATCTGGTAATACTTCGACTTGTCAGCCATATCAATCACCAGCTTTCTCTCGGTATGCTCCCAATGCGTTTCTGATTTCCTTCATAATTGGAACCAGCTCTGCATCATTCAGCTCTGCTTTCTTTATCTGTCCGTCAAGTATGGCAAGTTCTTCCTCGGTAACCGTCTTCTCATTGCCCTGTGGCTTTGTATTTTGACCTGTAGGCTCGTTTCCGGTCGTTTGCGGTTGTTCCCCTGCTCCCGCTCCTAAATTCGCCTGTAGCTGGCTCTGGGTGACTGTTCTGGAATATGCCAGAGGAACGTTTCCCCATTCTCCGTCATAGTCAGCACATCCATCTTTACCGAGGACTTCATAGGTGTACTCCTTGGCAAGGTTCGGTGTTAGTCCTCCGGCTCTCTCTGTGATATTGAGTATCTTCTGGATATCGTCCGGATTGGTTATATCCGGTTCATCAAACCTAGCTTCAACGTGCTTGAATCCATATCCATTCAGCAGCTTGTTGTTGATTACCCACGCAAGAGATGTTCTTTCCGGCTGGAATACCTGCTTTTCAGTAACCTCCATAGCTGTCTGTGCAGTAGCTCTGTTAAAATCTGTCGTGTATCCGACATACAGATCTGGAAGCAGGAAAGCTGACTGTGTTTTCTTCCTGCCATTCTCCTGATACTCCTGGAACAATTCATCTTTCTGTAGGATTGAGGCAAGGTCTTTTATTTCGACCTCCGGTTGCTTCTGGTCTTGGAACGCTGCACCCGTCTCATTGTTCTCTGTTTCAAGAATCAGGAACGAATGCTGTCCCTTTTCCCCTTCGATCTCATTCATGTATGTTTGGAGCTTCGTGAATGCATCATCAGAGAGCGTTCCACCCTTAACCAGTATCATCAATGGTGTATGCCTGCCCTTGCGGAAGTATGCGTTATTCAGAACCTCTGCTCTCCTGTTTCCGTCAACAGTGAGTACCTGTCCTATCCACCGCACTTCTCCATAAGGCATACTGCCAAGTCTGAAATCAATTATCTCATTCGCCTGATCGTCAATATCGACCGGCTCCGTATCTTCCTCAGTGACATATTTTCCAGTTCTCTTATCCATAATTCGCGGATCTCCAAACTCCTTAAAGTAAACTGTCCTGCCGGCTACGTTCTGTCGGAACTTTCTGAACTTCTTCTTTCGCATCATTCTCTCGCCCTTATAGAAAAACTCTGTCTCGATATAAGGCTCCAACGGATATGTCATGTCGATTGACGGAGTATCAATGATAAACTCCAGCTGTACGACATTCCCTTTCATATCCCGGATAACCTCGCAATATGATATTCCGAATGTCTCTCTGTCCCGAATCACATTCTCGAAGACTTCCTTCGACATGCAGTCCATATTGAGCAGATCGATGACTCTCTCCATCGCATTCCATTCCGCCTGCATCTCTGTGGTTTCTTCCTCGTAGTCCTCGTGGTATCCAACGCTGATTCCAAAGCCTGCTATATTGCTCTTATATGCTCTTATGCACTGCGGAAGGATAGTGGAATTGTCTACCAGCTCCTTTAACCCTCTCATGTCGATAGGGTGCGTAATCCATTCAGATGCATTTACAGCATTTACCATGCTCAGCTGTTCGCTTTTATCTGACTTTTCAATCGGTTTCTGGCTTTCAACAAAAACCGTTGGTGTCTCCCCGAAGTTATCTGCCTTCACAATCTTGACACCAACCTGTCTGACCGGTTTTTCCTCAGACATTATTTTTTCCCTCCTTTCTTCTTGTACGTCATAGGCAAGCAGACAAGCAGTATGCAGTCGGCTTCATCCGGAGACGTAAGCCCTCTGTCCTTCATATCTTTCTTGCTTTCAACCTTCTGTTTTGAGTTACTTGTAAAAGAATACTTCCTACACGACAGCTGACCTATGAGGTCGTTATCATCAGGAAGCAGTATCTCCGGCTTATGCGGTCGCCCCTCTTCATCAAACGGAGCAATCAAGTCCTTAACCACACCCATCATGTACGTTGTGGAATCCACGTAATACCGATGGCTGATAGGCTGTCCGAAATTGACTGGAAGCAGGTGTGAATCCTGCCATACCGCAGGCTCTGTTCTGGCATAACTGCGAAGCTGGTCAACGACACCGCCGCCAACACCGCCATCATCCACTTTAATACCTATTGGACCAGTATATTTATATTTGCTCCTCAGCTGTTTATAAAGGATTGCTATATTACTGGCTGTCCATGTTGTGTCCTGCCCGTTGTACTTCTTGAATATCTTCACAACCTCATTGATGCGGAAGCCTATGCATGTCTTATCATCACCAAATCTGGCAACGTCACAGCCAATCTCAATCTTATCTATTAGTGACGGGTCCTGTGGATATTTCCGCCCTTTATCGTCTGTATATATGCCTAATGCCCTTGCTGTCCTCTCGGATATCTCCGTCTTACAACTCTGCTCTAACCATGAAATGGGGATGAATACATCATCTTCCTGCTGTGGAAACTCTCCATAAACACGAACACGAACAACATTGCTATCCGCTCCGTACTTCCGCTTCATGGCTTCGATATTCTCTTTGTTGGTACGCTTGCTGTGTTCTGAATTGACCGTATGGCACTTATAGAGCGAACGGTCTACAGTGTGGCTGTCGTAGAATGTTCCGGAGGTCTTTGTCGGGTTCCCCATCAACAGAAGCTTGTTGTTCTCTCCTGCAAGAGTACCTGTGATTGCCTCCATGATAGGATCCGCAACACCGGAAGCCTCGTCCACAATGAATAGCATGTTATCCTCATGGAAACCCTGCATATTCTCTGGCTTTGTAGCAGTCCTAGCAACAGCAAACCAACGCTTTTCATAGCCAATCATATAAACATAGGTCTTTGTCCATTTAAGGAGCATAGGAAGCAAAGGAGAGTTGTTCATCCACTTGTCAACCTCAGACCACAGTACATCATGGAGCTGCTGCTTCGTCGGAGCTGTCGCGACTATTCTTGGATATGGATAACATACCAAGAACCACAGAAGCAGTGCCGCCTCAAGACCTGTCTTTCCGACACCTTGGCCAGACTTGACCGATACCCTCGGGTAATCCCTCAGATCATGTGCAACCTCGATCTGCCAGTCGTCCGGTTCAAACAGTAGAACCTCTCTCATGAACATTACCGGATCAGCTTTCCATTTCGGTATGCTGTCCTCCAGGAAGTCATTCAGCCATTGGTTATCATCCATCCGAATCCCTCCTGTTCTGTAGCACCTTCTCAGCCCACATCCTTACAACGTCATTGCCCTTATTGCCGCCATCAAGCTTCTGGTGCTCAATGTGCATCTTAGATAATGCCTCGATTGCCTTAGTCTTCTTGGACTGTACGTTGGATAACTCTGATTCCAGCCTTGCTATGATCTGGTCTTTGTTATCTGTCTGGGTAAATACCGAATATTCATTGCCCGGAAGTCTTTCTCCGGCAGCAACCTTTTCTGCTATCCTTCTGGCATATTCCTCTTTATCCTCGTCATTCTCAAATGTCCGCTTCCGCTCCGACCTCTGCGAAAATGCCAATGCCACAGGGCTTTCGCTGTTGCGGTATTTGTTGATTGCTTTCATAATCCGTCGTTCCCTGACCGAGAAAAGCTGTATCTGCTCTATCAGCAGTTCTTCCTCATCCTTTGGCATATCCTCAATGAGATTCTTCTCGTCTTCATCCAACGTATCCCAGTAGACAGCCGAGTACCCTCCATGCTTTGTCGCATCTGGCGGCTTAGCCTTCGGATTGCCTCTACCTCCCACTGCATTCTTGTTGCCCTTCGGAGCACCTCTCTTACGTGGAACGCTCCCTTTATCCGAAGTGGAACGCTCCACTTGTTTTTTTTTGCCATTATCAGCTTTGGTTGGGCTAAGCTTTGCCTCCCATCCGTCCATGGACTTCCACTTCCGTACCTTGTTGGCCGGAACCTTTAGCTTTTCAGCAATTTCAACAAGTTTAAGGCTTCCTTTGCTTTCCAGATATATTTTCTCAGCCCGCTTGCGTTCATCACTTCTCTTGTCCACATTTGGACTTCTTGGTGTTGGCATTTACCTCCCTCCCATCAGCTTTGATATTGTTTCGTGGGTACATGAAAAAGGGGAAGCACTCACACTCCCCCGCAATTACGAATATTTCTCGTTTTATCATTATATCTTCGTTATATATTCCGCTTTGGAAAAGTTTTTCTTCTCCTGTACCATCATTTTCAAGAAGTCCTCCTTGGAAAACTCTGATAAACGGAATATTTCCTCCGGTCTCATGCCAAGCTGCTTGCCGATTTCTTCTACCGACTTGCCCTCTTCCATGAGCTCTTTGACGATTTTCTTCATTGGTTCGAGCAGGTGTGTACCTCTTGCCCTGTTATGGGTAACGGTGCCGTAAATATTACCTGCCTTGTCCTTGTGATCAACGATAACGACCAGCACCTTACCTCCAAGACGTTCAAACAGCGTTCTCTTGTCCTTTTCTGAAGGTGGCACATACTTCCATTCCGGACCTGCAACAGTCCATCTGTGGAATCCGTCAATAATCGTATAATCTGGTCTTACAACAATCGGAAGCGTCCATCCATTGGTAAAGATAGATTGTGTAAGCAATTCAAGGTTCTGCTTCGATACCTTGTTCGGGTTATAATCATTCGGCTTTACCAATGCTCTGTCTACCCATTGGAGAGTAGAGGAGGGTTCCATAAGCTTATCCATTCTTCTTCGCCTCCTCCCTTTTAGCCTCGGTAATATACCGGCCATATATTCTCTGATAGAGTGCCCTGTAAGAACGGAGCTTAGGATCTCCGGAGATAAGCCCCTCGTAAATAGCTTTGTAATCCTTATCCGTTGCTATTGCCGCAACAGATATGAAGAAATTTCGGTATCTGGAAGCCACATACCGTTTATGCTTTGTTGTAAAATAAATGTCCATGTTATTGAACATCTCTATAAGCTCTGCCTTATAGTCTTTCTGCCCCTGCCCGCTTTCATTGTTCTTTCGTGCGGCTGTGCTCCTGCCAAACATCTCGCTGTCCCAATACAGTGCTGCGAGATATGCATTAGGTTCTCTGCGTGTTACCCTCTCCATAAGGTCAGGGTAATACTCATTCATCTTCACAAGGCTACGTGCAGTATCCACAGAAAAGAACTGTGATACCCTCAGCTGACCTTTTCGGGTTCCTGCCTGCCACAAGAACAGGTAAATCTCCGGAATGTCAACATGCTCATTCAGCAGGTAAAGCCATACGTCATTGTTTGTCCAGTCATAGATTGGAAAGACCTGGTGCTTATTCGTCATTGTCTTTCCTGCCTTTATCATGGATGCAATGTTCTGTAATCTCTGCACCGATTCTGCTGTCCGTATTCCTGTTATTGTGATTCCACTCTGACAGGTTCTCGGAAGGAAGTCTTGGTACGCATCAATCCTCGGTCTGAGGAGCGGATGATTCCTGATTGCAAATGCAGGCGGTCTTCTTACCCACACATTCTCTTTTGTGTGATCCCAGCAAATAAAGGTTTCATCATTCGATAATTCGTTGAAGCAGTTGTAATGTTTTACTTCCAGACAATACCATTCAAATCTGGCACCCATGAGAAGAAATCTCTTTCTCCAAGTCTTTACAGTCTCCTCAATGCATGGGAATATGGCTTCCTCGTCTATGAACTGCACTACAAGTTGGCTTGGATTGATCTTTCCTCTCTGCACAAGGTTGTAAATCAGCTGTGCCATGCATAAGCTGTCCTTCCCGCCGGAAAAGGACATATATACCGGCAGTCCGTTGTTGAATACGTTTGTGATCCGTATTTCAGCAGCCTTTACAACATCGATGCTGGACTCACATCTCTTTACAGCCATATCTTCTCACCGCACTTCGGACAGATAACGAATTTCTTTACTTCGGCGGTTTCTTCGTCCTGCTCCTCATGGACAGCATCACTTGTGGTTGTAATAGCTGTATTCTGTGGATTTTCATTGGTACTAGAACCAGAATCCGGCATATTTGGTTCTGTGGGCTTCTGGCTTCTCTCTGTCCTGTCTCTAATCGCCTGTATCTCTGATTCATCAAGAGTGCCATATTCTGATAGTTTCTCGGTCACTTCTTCGGCATCTGATACCATCTGTTTCAGTATCTCTGAATCGAAACCAGGAATATCAAGGTCCCCCTGCAGATCTTCCAAGAAAGAATTGAGTGTGTCAAGGTTCTCGATACCCAGTGAGAATATCTTGTTGTCAGCAATCATAAGTTTTTTCTTCTGGTTCTCTGTCAAATCAGTGTACTGGTACACCAATGCTTCCTCATACCCCATACGGAGCAGGGTTTCATATAATCCGTTGCCGGCGAGGATTACATTCTTCTCATCAACAACAATCGGTCTAATCTGCCCGAACATCTTCACGCTTCGCTCAAATTCTCTGAGCTGTTGCTCTGTATGGATGCGGACATTTTTCTCAGGTCTTACCATATCGGTAAGCTTCATAGTAATGCTATTCATAATGTTTTCCTCCAAAATATTATTTTGAAGGAGAGTGACGTATAAACCATCTGCAAATGGTGTGTTACTCCAAGCCCTTTAGAAATTCTTTTGCACTTGGAATTTTCTTGGCAGCTTCTTTCACTATATCCGGCTCAATCTCGTAGACCTCTTTCCATCCGTTTTCGATGGATCCCGTCCATTGTCGCGCCGCCCATGGATGGGTGCCGCATAAATATCCGTTTTTCCAATCATAAATTGGAGGCATTACCAAATTGTAATAATGGATATATGCCAATACTTCTTCATGGCTCCAATCAGCCAGAGGACTAAAACGTGTGACACCTTTTCCGTCCGTATATATATTGCTCCCTTTTCCGACGTAGTTTCCATCAGCTCTTCTGCGTCCAAGCAAGATCATATCAAGCTCATGAGCCTTATAATACTTTGCCTGTCCTCTGTGTTGAACAATATGAAACCATTGCGCCGCAGTGTTGGAATCCTGTGGGAACAGCATCTGCGGGTGTTTCACAAGCCATTCAATATCCTGCCCTGTGTTTATAATCTCCAGTTTAGGAGGCTTATTCCTATCCACCCATTCTGTAAATGCTGAATACTCTAAATTACTCACTACGAGGACGCTATCCTCTATTCCTGCTTGTCTGCAGACATCTGCGAGCACTAAGGAATCTTTGCCACCACTCCATGCAACTGCAGCTTTCTTTCCATTTGTTGTAGCCATGATATCTTTTACTGTCTGTCCCACTCTTTCATCAAGCTCTGATTTTGGGACAAGATCTTCAATCTGCTTCATTGCCTCCAACCATGCATCATTACTAATTTTCTGTTTTCTCCCAAGTATCTGTTGTCCCATTTATTCCACCGCCTCTCTTTTTAAGACACGAGAAATAACCAGTGCCACCATTCCAGACGAGAGGACTGTTATCAGGCTTCCAGCTGTTTTATATGCTGACAGATTGGAAATCGTCCCGTAGGCGAAAATAGGAAGTCCTACAAGGAATGCTGTAAGCACTCCTGCGGCAACTCCGCTTGCCGTAAGCCTCACATTCATCAGTGTAAGCATGGTAGGCAACATTGTTGTGGCTCTTAGCGTGCAGTAAAACAAGAACATGTGCGTTACTGTCAGTCCCGGAATATTTGCAATCAGTATTCCAACGATAAGTAAGACAATCATGGATGCCTTAGATGCTTTTATCTGGTCTGCATCCTTCAATCTCGCTGTGGCTTTCAGATCCGTTGTCAGTGATGCGATTGCACATAGGTTACTATCCACTGTGGAAAGCAGTCCGGAAATCAGCATGAACATGAATGGAATGATTACCCATGCAGGGAATATCGCCTTGATCAATTCAAAGTTTACCATTCCTGTGTCTGTCGGAATAAATCCTGTGCCGGCTGCGATAAATCCGAGAATTCCCATTGAAAGTGGAACGACCGCAAACATCACAGCTCCAAGACCGAATGAACGTCCGATTCTGTCTTTCCTGATTGAAAAAGCTCTCTGCCAGAAGCACTGGTCTCCAAAAGGTCCGGCAAACAGTCCGATTGCCGTAGGCAGTCCAAATCCCAGAAATACTTCCAAACCTTTCTCCGAAAACAGGTATCCGTAATCTCCGCTTGCTCCTGCAATCTGAATGGCAGCTGCTCCTCCATTAAGCTTCAATGCCCATGGAACGAAGATTGCACATGCCAACAGCAGGAACACCATCTGAATTGCGTCCGTAAAGACAGAAGCCTTGATTCCGGAAATCTGCGAATAAGAAAAAGCTATGACTGCCAATACGATAGTCATAGCCCATAATGGTAAGCCCGTTGCTGTACTCAGTATCTTTCCTCCTGCTAACAGCTGAACTGCAGTTGACAGGATTGTAAGTGCTGTGAGCTGAAAGAGATATACTCTCTTCACCGGCTCGGACTTGTATTTCTTGTGCATATACCCGGAAAGCGTGATTCCGTCCGGCATATCTCGCCGGATTTTTCTTGCAAATGGAATGAACAGGATCAAGCATAAAATATTCGGCACTAAAAACCAGAACAGCCCTGCAATGCCATTCGAGTAGGCTTTCTCTGCCGACGTGAATAAAGCCGGCGCCCATATCCAGGTTGCTGCAATGCTCATTGCCGATACTACCATTCCCATATTTCTGTGTCCTACATGGAAGCTCTCGCCTCCATCTTCTCTTTTCGTAAAAGCTTTTGTCGCACCCACCATCAAGAGTGCGTAGACAATCAATACGATTATCCCTTGCATTTTTGCTACCTCCTTCGGTTTTTTATAGTCGAAGAAGCAACAAAAAAGCACCGAGTTTTTGCCCGATGCTTTACGATTTAGAATTTTACGAATTTCACTTTACCACTTATATATTTGAACGTCAACCGAAACTTTTTTGAAATGGGGGATTTATTGTAATGTCAAGCCATCCACCCCAAAAATAAGAGCTGACAGTCTTTCGAGAGCAATTTTCTCGTCAATGTATGTCGTGTCGTTGGATACATTCCACTTCTCAGCAAGCTCTTTCCTACTTATTTTGTCCTCGGATATGTATAATCCGTATATGATATCATATCTCCGTTTGTCCAGCTCGTTTGAAGACTTCTCGCAGCATACCTCAAAGATTTCCAACATCGTCCGGACGTGGCTTACGATAATGCCGGTTCTTGTGGCACTGTTCTTAATACTCTCCACCACCAGGACATCATTGTAAATGTTCATCATGCTTTCGAGGATATCTGCAGCTGACTCCTCCATCTGTGTCCTTCCGAATACGGAGTTTTCCGCATTCTCCTGTAACATGCGGAAATTACGGAGCAGAAGCTTCGTGTTATGGAGCCTTCTATCTCCCCGTTTCTTCTGCGATTTCTTCAATTCTTCGACATACTTATCTATGCCTGCGTTTGCTCCTACCTCAGCCGCCTTTTCAAGAAGATCGTGTAAATCTTCGGGACTTAATGCTATGAGGGTAGAGTGTGTGTTTTCATTTCCATCCATTGATCAGACCTCCCTAAAAATATTCCGGTTCCTGGTACCGCTTTATCCGAAATGCTTTTCAAGAAGACCTAACAGGTTTCTTGCTTCCTCCTCTGTAAGTGTAATGCCTTTTCCCATTTTTTCATCATCAGGCGACCAGTCTCTGATATCATACTTAGGATCGGCATCATTCCAGCTTACCAACCGGAGTTCTTTGTTCCACCCGTTGGCGCCTTGTCTTATTATACCAATTTTTTCTATCGTTGTACATTTAATTTCTGACATTTTGCATTATTCCTCCAATTCGTTGTTAAAGTTTTGGTCTCTTTGTCGGCTCGATCCGGCTCATGTGTACCTCTGTCTCAGCTCCGTTCTCCTGCATCTTCTTGTTGTAGAGATAAATCTGGTTGGAAACCTGCTGTGGTGTCATTTTCATTTCATCTGCAATGTCCTTGACCTTCAACCCTGCCTTTTTCAAAGCCATAATCTTGCCTACATCATACTTTTTCTTTCCGGTCGTGCTTTCATCTTCCACCTCCTCAGATACGGTTTCCTGCGGTTTTGCCTCACTTTCAGCAGGTTCGCTACGCTTTCCCTCGTTTTGATCACATTTTTCCTTATTTTGATCACGCTTTTCATCGTTTTGAGACAGTTTTAACGGCAATGTACGCACATATCTCCGGATATCCTCCGTACACTTCTTGCAGAAAAGCCAGCTTTCAAACTCATTCTCCTCCAACAGATCTCCCTCTGCTTTATCTCTGGTATTTACGGACACGAAACCGTGCCTTTTCTCCTTTGTCATTTCCGCTCCGCACCGATCGCAAAAATACTTAATCATCGTCATTCCCTCCTTTCGGCATTTCTATAAAATCACTCAGTTCCATTTGTCCCGGCACCTCATAATCCCAATCATCCATAGAGCCTCTATCTTCTTTGACCTTGGTCGCTCTGGCTTTCTTTGGCTGAGGTGGCATTATCTTCTTGTAACATACCGGTCCGTAACCTCTCAGGATGCTCTCGGCATCCTTTAAGGCTCGCCCGCATTTCTCGCATATCATGCACTCTCTCCCTGGAAATCAAAGACATACGCTGTGTTTTCGGAGATACCCTCTGTCGAAAAGTCGCTCCACGCATGCCCTTGCCTGTAAATTCTTCCGGCAAGTATGTCCAAAGCATACTCTTCACGTTCAGCATCTTTCTTTAGCCACACGCAACTTGCCTTTACATGGTCTATAATCCGCTGTAACAGTGCCTCAGATCCGGATGCAGCTACGCATTCTCTCATGATTTCAAGCCATTGCTCCGGAGAAAATTCTCCGGCATCGGTCTCATAATACACCGAGTACACCATTGTTTCTTTCTTGTGCCCCATGCGATTGACGTAATATCCTCCGGTGCCTCTTGACCTACCTTGTCTGTTGCGAATCCTGTAGTCTTCCAGCCTATGTACCTGCATCAGCCCACCTCCTTAACCCTCGTAACATGGGAGCAACGGAAGATTGGTCCCATAGTGTTCCCTCCCTTGTCAAGCAATGCATAATAATTATGCTTCAAGTATAGGTTCGGATTATGCTTAACTGCGTCTGTATTGGTCTTCTGCAGACAGCCCTCGTAGGCTCTTCCATCAAACAGCAGCACCTTGACCTGTCTGCCTATGTATGTTTCAAGCTTTTCTCTCTTCATTCACTGTTTCCTCCATTTTCTCAAAATAGAATTTGATAGGTTCTCTGTTCTCCTGTACCATGCCATATCTGACTGCAATATTATATGTGCATACATCCCTTGCCAGCCTGTCCGGTATCTTCTGGAGCTGTTTCCGGAATTCTTCCAAATCCATGGTTGCCTTATAACGATTGCATGAGCCACAGGCCGGCATGAAATTTTTAATATCATGCACATCGATACCTGTAAAATCCTCTGTGTACTCATAGTTTCTCAGGCAATACAGGTGATCGACATTGAATCCCTTTTCCGGAATTTTGCAGCCACAGTACGCACAATGTCCGTCATACTTTGCGTACACCAGCTTTCGCACTGATTTTGGAATCGGTTTTCGCATTTTACTTCACCTCACAACTCTTAGTCTTTCTCTGTTCTTCCTTGCGTGATAATCGTCTATCATATACTCCTCGCACTCTTCCCTTTCCATATTTTCTAGGCTCTCTCCATCAAAATTATTGCATATATCGCAAAAGAAGCACGGGCGCCAGTCATATGGCACTTCTTCCGGATTAACAGTAAGGCTCTCTGCATTATTGATACACGACCTGCATAAACAGTAGTAACACGGATCCACCATCGGAACTCTCTCACGCTTATGTTCCGGTGGCTTTTCCTCTGTTATATTCATGAATTCATCAAATGTTAGCTGACCGTTCATAGTTACTCATATGTTGGCTCTGGTTTAGTATCTGAATACACATAATCTTCATCGCCTAATTCATCTGCAACAAGTCTAACATCTGCTCTCTGCAGCTTTATAAGCAACAAATCAAACTCCTCCATATTTCTAAGTGAATATAGATTTGGAGTTGTATCCACACGTATTTCCCAACCATTTTTTCTATCTCCGTTCCACTTGGATAAGCGTATGGTCCTATTAAGTTCATCCTGCTGTTCCTCTTCGTCTACTGTGAAATCTATTGTGGCATACTTGAATGAACTCCAGCTTCTCTCGCGATCCTCTTCAAATTCAAAATAAACAGTCATCGCCTCATACTCTGGCGATTCCTCCCATTCGACTTTTCTTCCAGAAGTATCCATATTCCTAGCCACAAACTTTTTGTACTCCTTAAATAAGTCCGTTAATTTTATTTCCGTTATCTGAGGTTCTTTCATCAAACACCGGAAATTTTCCAACATTTGCTTATTATCCACAAGATTAGATTTATTGACTATCTCCGTAAGAACGGTATCTAATTTTACTATATAGGCCGACATATCATAGTTCTCAATAAACGGAACTAAAACCTGCTCAACTCTTTCTTTGACCGCCTTTTCAAGCTTTCCATAGTTAAATGAACTAGCTATTGCTTTTTCTATTCCATCCGCCACCTTTTCCCTAATAATTTGATCAACAGTTCCATTCGATAGGATTTCATCTGTGATTCTCCTAATATCTTCATCAAAATTTGCCATATCATTTTCCTCCTAAATTTCAGTTTTACTGACTACCACTCCAAGTCTTAATAAAAGTCATCTGCATCGTCCAGAAAGTCCTCATAGACCTCGCACCCCTCACTGGTCTGCTCATCACAATCTGGAATATAGTTGCAATATGGGCACCTCATGATGACCTCCAAATTTTAAATCTCGACTACTACATCCGGCCCTTCCTGTTCTGCGGTATTGGCTTCGTATTCTTGTCTGGAGATGAGAGTTACATTCTCTACCGGGATCTTGCAGGTTTCCGCAAATCCAGACTTTCCTTTTGCTACCATCACTGGAAGATTCACACTTCCTAAATTTTTTGTGTTAAAATCAAGCACCATCATCGCATATCCTGTGCTTTCCGGCCCACCATATAAGTCAGCACCTACGATCTTGTAATACACACTTAATGTTACTTGTACTGTATTCATCTTCGCTCTCCTAAATCTTAATTATGTGTATCTCTAAAGTTCTCCATTGCCCACTTATTACTGGTTGCCTGCACATTTGCTCTAACTCTCTCCTGTGGTGTAGAACCTCTGCCAACACATGCGAGTATAGATTTCCTTACGGAACTTCCCTCTGTCAGCCCCATTGCGTCCAGAGCCTCCTTTGTTCCACACTCATCACAAATCATCGTCTTGTTGTCCACTCTCGACAAGGCTCTTAGCCATTCTGTATCTCTTCCACATTTCGGACACTTCATATTTTCTTTCATGGCCGGTGTGATTGCCGCACCAATGGTCTTTGCGGTATGCACCCATGCAGTAATTCATATGAATGCAGCTTCCACACATTTCCTCCGGATCCATTACTCTCCTTTCCGGGCGGTGCACCACGACCGCCCTGTTTTATTTCGTGATATACATTATTCCTGACCATAGGGTAACTTGGTGCCTGATTGCTGTTCCAGATATGCCTTATTGGCGGCTGATATGACTGCCAGCACATCCTGTAATCTGCATGTGATCAGCAGATTCTTCTCTGGTATCTCCAATGTAACGATACCTCCATGCACAGTTGATGTAATTTTAATATCACACTGCTCCAGATTGACTGCTCCGCCTTTCCGTAGGCTCTTTCCATTGCGGATTTTTCTTATCACTGCTTTTCCGTCTATTACCATTGCATCTGTAAATCCTGCCATTTATGCCTCCTTGAAATTTACCGGAAGTACCAGGGCTGTCATATCGCTATCATCTGCTTTAATAAGAGCAGGCTGTTTGGCCGAGGTAAGTTCCAACGTTACTGTGTCACATTCAAAAGCCTTGAGGCTGTCCATCATAAGCCTCGGATCAAAGGCGATCTTCAAATCTTTCTCAAATGGTTCGATTACCGGAATCTCCTCGTGAAAGTCTGCCATGGTGCTTCTGTATGTAAGTCCAATGGTGTCTCCGCTCATGTCCATGATTACAGGTGCCTTGTCTTCTGCCGAGCCGCAAAGCCTTGCACGATTGATAGCTTCCATTAACACCCTGCGGTCAATGATTGTGAACATTTCCCCACTCATGAACATTTTCTTGTACTTGAAGTATTCGCCCTGGATAATTCTGGTGTAGACCTCATATTCCTCCGACTTGAATAATGCTCCATTTCCGTCATGGTAGATAGAGACATCACCCTCGAAGTCCATCTTCTTTACATTCTCCATAGCAGCTCTCGGCACGATAATCTGAAACTCTCCCTCGTAATCGATACAATCCCAGGCAATCCGGTGTCCGTCCAGACCGACAAAATTCAGCTTTCCATCCATGCATTCAAGATACATACCAAGCATCTGCTGATTGGATCCGCTTACAGCAACCGCATAAATTACATGGTCGATTGCCTTTTTCAGTTTCAATGCCGGTATCTTTGCAGGCTCTTTGTCTGTATCAATGCTCTTTGTGTAGGCAAACAACTCTGCGTCCAGGGTTTTGAACTGGTTCTTGATCGCCCCTGTCTTGATAACAAGGTTTCCTTTACTCACGCTGACTTCAAGCTCCCCATCCGGAAGGCTGCCGATGAAATCAAAGGCTTTTGCAGGGATGATGAATGGTTCTGTTTCTTCCTCCATGCCCTCTAATTTCGCCTTAACGGTCAGATTTGTGTCCGAGGCGATTAAATACCCGTCCGAACATAAAACTCCTTTCAATGCCTCAATCGTGGTCCTTGATGGTACTATTCCTTTCAGCTGTCCTATTTTCTTTGACAGCTCACTTTTATTGATCCTCATAATTCTTCCTCCGTATCACTCAAAATAACTTCTACCCTTGGTTCCTCTGAATAATATTTCTCACAGGTAATGCTCACCACCTGCGAATCGTCATGGTATGCCAGATGGTTCAGTGCATCTGCATATACCTTGACAACATTATCGATATCCGGTTTCTTGGTTGGACGTTCCTCTCCGTTTGCCATCATCTGTTTTCTTTTCTTGCTTGCGCTGGCCGGAATGGTGTAATATGCCTTGATCTGCATCCTCACAGGAACCTTTTCCGGAAAGCTGCCCTTGCACTGCCTCCGGTACTCCCATCCGATCAAGTTCTCATACACCAACGTGGCTTCCGGTGTCCTTGGATGTGCCGCAGGATTCATGGGATTAAACCTCGGACGTCCTTTCCCTTTTGGCTCCCCCGGCACTGTAAATGCCCTAACCATTTGAATCCCCCAGGTGCTTTTTCAGAATCGCCTTTATGTCCGCAAGCTTTGTGGTGCCAATGCCCTTTACACTGCCGATTTCTCCGATAATCGCAGCAATATTTACCGCAGGCTTGGCAGGAGTAGCTTCTTTCCCACGATGAAAACCCTCACTCCTTGCTTTCTCTACTCTGTCCTCCACGTAATGTACCAGCTGTTCGTCCGTCATTTTGCGGATTTTGACCGCCTTCTCGTGGATTTTATCTTCATCTACCGTTCTGCGGCAGCTTCTTTTCTTTGCCATATTCCGCTCCTTTCGTTCGTTCCTGCTGGCATGCGATATTGCAATACCAGCAGTGTAATCTTTATAGCCCTCGCTGTTCCGGCACCACATATTACATACTCAGTACAATCCGACTGGCTGATAACTCATAAGCTGTGTGTCGCTCCGAATTATCCTCACTAATTTTCTTTACATATTCACGGCTCTGGATTCTTCCCTGCAGCTGCACTCTCTGTCCAACCTCTAATGTTGATGCAAATCTCGCATTTCTGCCCCATGTAATACAAGGAATGTAATCTGACTTTCCATAAGCTCTGTTCACAGCAATGAGCAAATCTGCAATTTCCCTGCCAAGTGGAGTCTTTCTATAAACTGGTTCTTTGCAAACGTATCCATCAAGATCAATATGGTTTTCTCCAATAAATTCACCTTCAGTTACTGGATTCAATTCTACGGCAAACACAGAGAGTATCAGGCGGTTCTTTTTCTCTTCATGTCTGTTATAAGAGCGGAACTGACCGACAACCTCATACAATTTCCCCACCTTAATGTCTTCAATATTGCACATTCTTTCTGAAACCATAACCGGCACTGTATCAATGTTTCCGCTTTCTCTCGGAATGTTCATGTCAAAAACATAAAATCCTTCTCCGTACACCTCGTGGCTGTATACCGGTGTTCCTGCAACTTCTCCTGCTAATACTACTGCGTTATTTTCAAATCTGTTTTCTGCATTGTTACTCATCTTTTAATCCTCCATATAGTCAAGTTTTGGGAGTTCAACCCCCATATTTTTACAACTGTTCTCAAAGCATGCCCTGCACAGGTAGGCATACTGTTTAGCTGGTGTACCTCTTTTTGATCTTGCCATCAATGCAACCATCTGGTTCTTGCGAAGCACTTTCCCGCACTCAGAGCACGCTTCATAGAGCTTGTTCTGCATTTTTTCGCTGATTGTCTTTTCAAGGAGCTGTTTTGGGAAATCCCTCCGCATATTCTTTTCTCCAACAATCGGAATCAGACTGTCTTTCATAAAAATTGGTATTCCAAACGTATCTGCAGTAAGCACCAGATTCTTAATCCACTCAAACTCTGGAATGACCTTATTCTTTGACCGCCCTGTCTGTGCTCCGACAATAATCCATGGCGGTGCCGTTTTCACCGTTGCCCCAAACTTGCCGAAATCCTCAAGTATCGGTTCGATACTCAAAAACCAGTTATAAGTGCCGGATTCAAACCATGCGTATTCCTGATCCGGTCTCGTCACTGTCGTGCCATACCAGAAATTGTTCTGCTGTGGCAGCTTCCCGGCATTTGCCAGCTTCATGTATCGTTCTGGGTTCTTTGTCAGAAACAAATAATTGTGCTCGTCATGCTCCAGGCACACCGTGAATATTTCCTCAATCCACTGATCCGGTACCCACTCTCCGAATACATCAGCCATAGCTCCCACAAAAATGTTGTTACCCATTTTCAGTTTGCCAATCGTATCCATGCGATATCTGTGAAAGGTCGGCTCGAATCCGAATGGATATACCAGCGGATGCCCTGTCTCACTCAGCATCGGCTTATCCAAAATATATAAAGTGCTTTCGTCCGGTCCAGTCTGCGTCGAATAATCCGCCTTACACATCTTATTGAGCCTTACGTCTCCGCTGAATCTGGCTGTCATAGTTCTTGCATAGCAGTAATGGCATCCATGATTGCATCCCGTAATAGGATTCCATGTGTGATCACACCACTCAATTTTTGATTTATTCACAACGTTCCTCCTTTCTGACATATCCAAGCTGGACTTCCTCTTCCCATGGAACATCTGAACAATTAACATGCTGTCCGCACTTGCTACAATAATCCGGCTGATAATCTGGACCGGCATTGAGGATATGGTTGCATCTAGGACAGATACAATACTGATGAAGCGTAATAGCGAATCCATACTTGTTGTATGTCCCATGCTTAATCTTGGGCTTTCTCGCAATAAACTTTGGCATTATTAAATTAGTTACCTGTCCCAGCATTTGTATCATCTCCTTCCTCCCAATACTCAACAAAGTATTCATACTGTGCTGTCTTCCTGCCTTCTGTTCCGGGAATCATTCCTCTGCCGATACGTGCCGCATATCCTGCTTTGATCAGCATTCCGCATAATGAAAGCCTGTCCTCTTCATTCCACTGGACTGAACCCTTACGCAGACTGTAAATTCTGTTTCTTTTTGACATTTGTATCTCCTTTCTGGATTGCATCCTGCATTTTCTTCTCGAACACCTGTACAAAGGCTTTCACATCCGGCGGCATCCCACAATTGCTTTTACCTCTGCACTGTACGACCTTGTTATTTTTCCATTCCATCGTGAAATAGGATTTCTCCGGATGATCTGCCTTTCTGACAAAGAAGATGTTCGTTTCTCCTTTTGCCACACTCTCAACGTAACCTCCTACACAGTGATGAAGAGCTTCTCCTTCCTTGCGGATTTCATCCCCGCTCTGCGGTACCACAAGGACCAGCCCCTTTCCTTTTATCTGGAAAGCATCCACTCCATCATTCTTACTGAATATCTCCTCCATTGCTTTCTGTGTCTGTTCCATTCTCTTGGCGGCCAGCTTTTCCCTTCTTATCTTCTCAGCTGCAGCTTTTTTATCCTGCAATACCTTGTATTCTTCTGCTACCCTGTCATGCACCTTTTTGAAATTGTTCGGCATGTAGATAAACTTGTTATCCAGGTCGTATTTCAGCTCCCGGCACCACCCTATATATTCAAGCCAGTCATGTGCCATATTCTGTTTTCTCTCTATTCGCGGATCAGTTCTCTCTTTATACCTGTTGTAGGAATAGCCCCACATGCAGGCATTCTTTTCTCCGATCGGGTATCTCTCACTCTCCCTGTCTATGTACCGGCAGAGCTTATGGAGCGATACCCTTCTATTCTTCTCCTTCAGAAGATCTGTGTTGCATTCAAAGGTTTCGTAAAATTCCTTTAACTGCTCCGGCTTCATCTGGATATCAAGCTGCTGTGCTACCTGCAACAGGCGGAGTTCGTAATGATTGCCGTCTATTGCCTGTAGTGTCCTCGTATTGACCTTATTCAGCCCTAAGATTTCATAGATGGTGTCAGCCTTATAATTGACCTTGCCCGTCATGTTCCCGCTGTAGTTGTAGCCTTTTACCACATCCTTCGCCAGCTGGTTCAAGCCCATTTTGCAGAACCACTCAAGCTTCGGAAATTTCAGATAAATATCAATGGCATCCTCGTATCTGAAAGCCGTGGTCGGAATGTTCTGTGCCAGAATTTCCAGTGCGGAATACTTCATAGGTGTGTGTTCCCATGCCTCTGGAAGATTTCCGGGATATAAGATACACTCCATGCATGCGATATTTCCCTCGTCTGGAATCCAGCGCGAATTCCCCTTCTGGTGGTACACTCCCCATTCATAGCTTTCCTTCATCAGCTTTTCGCCGAAGAATGTGCAAAAACAGCGGCTATACTCATGCATGGTTTCTTCAATGCGTTTCTTACATATGCTGCCTGTTATCATTGCGTCATTCTTTATGCGTCTCCATGCTTTGAAGTACCGGAGTAAGAAACCTTCCTCCTGCCGATCCACATATATGAACCATCTTTCATCTGCTATCTGGCATGGCATTTTTCCTCTTGCCTTATATGTCACTCTGCTTCCACAGAAAGGACATTCCCCCTTTTCATTGTTCCGAAGCCTTATCCTGCTTCGGTCAACGATTCCTGTCTTCTGGCAGTGCGTACACTCAAATTCAGCCTTTCCCTTGGATGTCTCTTTATAAATTCCGTACCGGCTGAAACTCATGCCCTGCTCCCATACCCAGTCGATAAAATCCTGTGAAGGCACTCCTATCGGCTCCATCCGCAGATCAATCGGCGCAAGGACTTTTCTGTGCTTCTCTGCCAGTCGTTCTGCCTTGACCTTGTCCTGGAATCTGTCAATAGCATTCCATACGTTCTCGTCAGTTTCTTTGCGGTAGGCCTTGAAAAAGTTCTCCATGATGCTCTTGTCCTCTGCTGTCCAGATAAACACCTTTGGAATGTGTTCGCTTTTCCATGTTTTTTGATCCCATTTGTACTCCCACAGCCGGAAACCCTGCATATTATCAAATGCAGCTGTGAGCCATTTAACCTTTGACTGTGACAGGTCCTGCGTGATATAATCATCACTCGACAGAAATGTCCTAAATGCTGCTTCCGTTTTTCCTTTTTTGAGCTTCGACACCTCATAGAAATTCAGAAGCAGTATTTTGTTATCATCAACCAGCTCCGCAGTCACAATGTGCTCCATTCCGTCCAGTCTATCTGCCATTTCAACCATTTCTGCTGTTGCCTCTGGTCTAGGCAATGCAGACAGCTTTCTTTTTTCCATCGTACATCCCTCCTTACAGCCCCATCATTGAGAACAGATCCATCTGCCCTTCAAGTTCATTCGACCTCTTCTTAGGAGTTTCTTTCTTCTCTGGCTCTTTCTTTGTTTTTTCCGCCTTTGCTTCCGGCTTTGGAGCTTCTTGGGCTGCCTTATCTTTTTCAACCGCCTTCGCCTTTTTCTCTGCACGCTTCTTCATGCCGTCCAGACGCTTCTGCTGATCAGCTTTCTGCTTCTTTTCTCTCTCCGCAGCTTCTTTAGCTTTTTTATCCTCCTCAGCCTTATCATCTTTATGGAAATAGTCCTCAGCCCATTCATAAACCACATCATCAAGAACTGCACAGCTACTACCTTTCGCCTGCTTTCTTGCCTGCTCGTAAATGTATTTGTAGCACTTCTCCCATGTCTTATGGTCTTGGCATACATCCGAAGCAAGACTTTCTGATTCCCTGCACCTTTCAATCAGATGTTTGATTATTGGATCTGCAAACGACTTATCCTTAGCCTTTTTCAATTCCTCCTGCAACTTCGTAACTGCCCCAACAACTCCGATATAAACAGAACTGTTATTTTTCTTTGCTGTTTCAACTTCCTCTGGTGTAGGCGCCGGAATTCCTTCCACAATTTCTTTAAGACTTGCTGTTCCCATCGGGACCGTATCATCTGCATCTATATCATCATTAACCGCCTGCTCAAATGCCTGCTGTTCGATGTTTGAAATAACCTTTCCCATTTCCGACTGCGGCTCGGATGCCGAAAAATCCATAGCCTCATATTCTTCTTTTAATCTGTCGTTCTCTATATCAAACAATGTGTTACCGTCAGCGTCATAGAATGCGGTTACTTTCTCTCTCTTTAATATCTTGTAGATAGTATTCCCTACCTCAACTTCGCTCTTGCTATCCTCCGAAGAATATCCGTTTTCCAGATACTCAAGAACAGCTTTGCTCCACTCGTGTTCGTAATCTTGATTATCTCCTAATGCGTAGTGCATTACATTTCTACCTGTTTCCATAGGCTTCCTCCTTTTTATCGAAATCGAAAAACATATAAAAGTGCTCTTTTCCCACTGTTTTTTCGGTGGTTGCAGTTCCACCAAGACCGCCCATTGACTGGAACAATCTTCTCCATGTCCATATTTGATTTTGAAACATTGGCATATACCAGAGTTCCTGTCCCTCTTTTTCATTAGGGAACAGTACATGCCCCGTCAAAGGATTTGTAATCGTATTTGCTATACACACATATCCTGCACACCCCAAAAGTGAAAGCTGTATGTAACACATCATCCCGGTTATTCTGTCTATGTCCTGTGCAACAAAAACCACATGATTTTGAAAATTATGTTTGCACTTTTTCATGGTATTTGCGGCAGCTATCAATGTTGCTCCTGCTCCGCAAGCCGGATCACAAATGGATAAGTAACCCTGCTTTTCTATATGGCTGTCAACATCCTCACAGGTTATTTCAGACATCATCTTGCACACACAGTAGGGTGTAAAAAACTGCCCTTTCCAGTGATTTCCAAGATTTAGCTGCATATACATTTCTCCAAGGAAATCCTGTTCCGGATTTCTTTCCAAGGCTTCAACAATGATTGCAAGCATTTTTGCAGGAATCTCCACAGAACCAAGTCTCTCTATGCATTGTGCATATTCTTTTTCTCTGCTCTCATAATGCTCTGGGCTTCTGTCTGCCACATTACTTATTGAGCATGCTATAGCTGCCATCAAATCCGCCCAAACCTGCCAAGAGCTTCGTGAATAGCAGAGTTTACGAAATTCATTTAAGAATTCTTTTTCAGTTCCCTGTATTACTTCACTCTGCTTCACCACCTAAAATCTTCCTCCTTATTTCTTCAAATTTGCGAGCCCTTTCTTCTCGTTGTTCCTCTGTGAGCGGTTTCGGTTCTGGTTCTTTCTCCTGTTCTATCCTTACAGGCTCTTTCTTCTCAATTGCCGGTACATACTGCTTTTGCAACAGCACTTTGTTTTTAGCGACGAAATCCGGAAGTGCATTTGTATTTTGTGCTTCAGCAGCTTTTTTCTCATAGGCTTCACGGAAGTTTGCCCTATCCGCAGTTGGATTTTCGCTCTGGCACAGCCTGCTCCACCCAAGATTTTTAACTACAGCCAATGTGAGCTCATCCATGGTTGCAAAAGCCTCCTGCGGATGATACCACCCATAATCGGACATTGCTTTTCGGACAACTCCCCATGCTTCGTCAAAACTCAGAATTGGTGTTTTACATCTTTCCATGCATAGCTTTCTGATTTCAGCTATGTTGGGTGGATAAATATTGGTGCAAATATGCTCCATAACAGCATTTTCAGCAATCTCATACGGAATATCTTTAAGTGTCATATACCAAAAATCCATTGAGGCATTATCTTCGAGTATTTTTGAAGCTGGATATGCGGATTTAATTCCGATTGCCAATGTCGCAAATTGCTGTTTATCCATTCGCCCACTCCCTTGCTCCTTGTGCAAACTGCTCTACCTTTGAGCCGCCGGCTGTCTGATTGTAAGATTGCGTATAACCAGGTGTTCCACCTCTGTTCTGGACCTTTGAAATCCAAGCATTGATAAATCGTTTCATTCCTCCTGCTGTTTTCCGTTTCCTTGGATTAGCATCACACCAGCCTTTCATCGCTCTTAGTTCCTGCATAATGTCAACAGCAGGATATAATTCTGCGAGTTCAAGAACATAACTCTGTGTAATCGGGTATTCTTCACCAGTATTCATCATGATACCTATTACTGGCGGCTCCGCAGCTACTGTCTGCTCGGAGCATATATTTGTATTGGTTTCCGATTCGGATTTGAATTCGGATTGGATTGGATTACGGATACATTTGTTGTCATTTGCTTTAATCTGCTGTCCTTTGCTGTCAAATGTCAGCAATTCGCATCCGTCCGCAAATTCGGGATATTTACTTTTCTGATTACGGATTCTTTGATGGGCCGCCCAGGTTACCAATTGCAGGTACGGTCTTCCTTGTGATTCATACACTCTGACCAAGCCTACCGCCGCCAACCTACCAAGTGCCTTATCTATATCCTTCTCCGTAATGTCTTTCAGAGGAAAACAGCTCCCTTTGATTATCTTTGCTCTTCCGTCATATCTTCCAAAATCATCACAGGTTACAATCAGTCGATAGAACAGAACCTCCTCAAACCAGCTCAAGGAATCTATTTCCTCGCTTCTGCATATGCTCTCCTTGATTATCCGGTTTGGCATTGAATCACTCTCCTTTCGGGTGCCGGAGGGATTTCCCCTCCGGATCCTGCTTTAATAAATTACCTTGCTTCCATGTTCCGTCTTCACAACATCCAAATTCTGAGGGAATCTGGCTTTCATGGTCGGATCATGCGTAATAGCCATAATCTTAATATTGCTGTACCGACTCTGGATGGTTTCCAGTGCGTCACAGTATGCCTGGATGCCATCCCCATCAAGGAATGGTGGCTCGTCTATGAATAACATTCCAAGCTGCACTCCTGCCGAAGATGATTTAATCTCGGCCAGTGCAAGGATTACCGACAATGAGGACTTAACCTTCTCTCCACCGGATTTTGACAGGTAAGGAAGTACGGATTTTCCATATTCCTCAATGAAAATATCCAAAGAAACCTTTTCCTTGCCGTTCTTCTGCAAGCGTTCCAGTCTGAACTCGACACCCATCTTGCCTCCGGTCATCTGACCGAGGATAGTGTTGGCTGTTGCTGTCAGCTGTGGGATGATGGATCTGATAATCTGATGCGGCACTCCGCTCTGGCTGAATGCAACCTTTAAGGTGTCATAATCTGCAGTTTCTTTCGCATATCCTACCTGCTTCTCCTGCAAGACCGCAATGTCCTGTTTCAGTTTGGCAATCTGCTGTGCTTTCTGTTGTAAAGCACCTATACGCATCTGGCTTTCTCTAACCATGCTGTTGATTGCATTGACCTCTGTTTCCAGACCATTGACAACTGCCTGCACTTCCTCAATTCCTGCCATTGCAAGAATTTCCTTGTCTGCCTCTGCCTGTCTTTCCCTGATTTCATCATCAATGCCGACAAGCTCCGTTGTCAGTTCCAATACTCTGTTCAAGGCTGTCATATTTCTTTCCTCAGCAACCGGAATCATCTTCTCCTTTTCAACCCATGGATCCAACACTGTAATGGCACTCATCACATGCACATGCTCCTCAAAAGCTTTCGCATATATACTCTGTTCTGTTTCTGCCTGTGTGCCCTTTAATTTGACCTCAGCGAGCCTGTTTTCCTCTTTGGATATGTCAGACTTCAAATGTTCGATTTTCGCCCGTATGAGGCTTAACTGGCTTTCCCTCTGGCTGATTGCTTCAACCTGTGATACATACGGAAGCAGTGTCGCACATTCACTCTGGAGTGCGGATAATGCGGTCAAATCAAATCCAATCGCTTCCATAGCAGCTTTCTTCTCTTCAATCTCCGCCGCTGTCTTTGCAAGTTCAGCTTTTCTCCGGGCTTCAATATCTGCATACAAGGTATCCTGCATTGCCAGCTCCTCCTTTGCTTCAATGGCATCCTGTAAGAACTTGCAGTGTGCATTCTCGATATCCACGCATCCGGATTCATTCAAAATTGCAACTTTCTTTTCAAGGACTAGCTTCCTCTCGTCTGCCGCCTGCTTTTCTCCGTCAAAACTTGTTCTTGTTTCGCTGTCGTGGAAAACAGTCGCAGAGAATTCCGTCTTTGCTTTCTGGTATGCGACCGCTTTCTCCTGCATGGCTTCCAGTTCAGCCTTCTTCCGGCTATATTCCTCTGCTTTCTGTTTGGCTTCTCCGTCATTGGCAGATTCCAGTATCATGGCATTCATTGTATTCCGGCAGTCCTGCAATGCATTCTTGAGGTTTGCAACAGCTTCCTGCTCTGTTTCTGCCTGTCTTGCATAATTCTCTGCTTCCTGCTTCTTGGAGGTGTAAAGTGCCGACTGCCCTGCAAGATCCAGCTCACGTTTCAAAAGATTGTTTCTCTCCGCAATCTTCTCCTCGATTTCAGCCTTTCCGGCAAGAATTGTTGCACTACTGTCTGCGATTGCCTGCTGGGTGGCTCTATTCTGCTCTGTAACGGTCTTCTTAGCCTGCAAGGTTGTGACAGCTGCAAGGGCTTTCTTTCGTCTTTCTACGGCTTCCTGCTGATGCGACAAGATAAGCTTCTTCTGGTCTCTCTCATTGACCTTCTCCTGCAATCTGAGTTCCTGTTCTGCCAGTTCTGATCTGCAGGCTTCCAGTTCTTCATCCGGTTTACCGAATTCAGCAATCGTCACATTATGGATAGTGACCTCCTGCTCCAGCTCCCGTTTCTTCGCTCCGTTCACTCTCGCATTGTCAGAAGCAATCCTCTCCATCGACTGATAAATTCCAAGGCCAAGAAGTGTGCCGAGCACTTCTACTCTTTCTTCCGGCTTTGCCTGCAAGAATAATCCGTACTGGTCCTGCATGATCAGTGCACAGGATTTAAAAGTAAAACTGTCCATTCCAAGAATGTTAAGGATTTCCTGCTGGGTGTCGTTGTAGCGTTCCTTTGAGCAGTCCTGCCATTCGTTCTCGATAAACTGTGAAATGTTCAGTGTTCCTTTTCCGGAACGTGCTCTGGTTCGTGTGACACGATACTTCTTCTCGCCTATGCGGAACGTAAACATGATCGAACCCGACCGGACACTTTCATCATTCCTCAGCCATGGTGCTTTTCCGGAATCGTCCTTTATCACTCCCTCTCTTGGTTCTTCATAGAGGCAGTCGATAATGGCATCCATGAACAAACTGCTCTTTCCTGCTCCATTCTGACCATTAATGGTACAGAACGTAATATCCTCAAAATTGAAGGTTTCCTCTTCATAATTGCGATAATTCTTGACTGCAATCTCTACCGGTTCAAATGCTCCGCTGTTGGCAGTCTTTGAATTGCTTGCCTCTGCTTCCGCAATGATCGGTCTTGCCTTCAGCACAAGTTCCTGTATCTTATCCTGTGGAAACTGCTTTTCTTCGAGATACTTAATGAGGTTCGCTTCCGGATCCGTTGTATTTTCAAGCTGTGTCCTGTTTGCAAATTCATCTATCTTGTCCGGAAGTATCTCCCACACCATGAATGCCCCATCATCAAGCAGCTCCTTTTCAAGAACCGCTGTGTTCAATGCCTTGCTGTTTTCTGCTGAACAGCTGTAATGCATGCGGACAATCTTGTCGTCAATTTTGCCTCTCCATTTCTGTGTAGCTACAAAGTCAAGAGCCTGCATATTGATCTGTGTCACATCATCCTCATCGAGTTTGATTGTTGCAAATCCTCTGTACGGTGTCTTGTGGAAGATGCTCTGCCACGTTCCAAGCTCGTGCCAGTTATGAATCCAGAAGCCTCTCTCCTGCCCCTCGTCATTGAAATTCAGAGCATTTATCGCACCGGAGTAATACCAGTTACGGTTATGTATCTTCTGTGGTCTGTGGATATGTCCCAGTGCCACCAAATCATAGTTAGCTGCCAGAAGTGCTTCCTGTGGAATGACCGGTTCGAACTGTGTAAGCATCATGGTCTGTCCGCTTTCTGTGTTGCAACCCGGAATTGTATAGTGTGCCATCAGGATACTTTTCTTCTCCAGAGAACACTGTGCTTTCAGACCAGTCACGATATTGGATAATTCCTCAGTAAATACCAAATTTTCTTCATCAGCACTAATTCCCGGATGGTTTGCTCTGAATATTCCCCGGTCAAATCCCGGAATCAGTGCGATATCTACATCCTCAAAAGGAATTACCTGTGGGGTAATCACGATATGTACATTGGGAAATGGCTCAAATGTCTGTGCAAGTACATTAAACAGACCTATTCCGTCATGGTTCGGGGTGCCTCGCATAACAACCACCTGCTTAGATACTGCCGCGAGCTCTTTGATATAATGGGTTGCTGTGACAATTTCCTCACAGCATCTGTCCGACCATGTCTTTCCGGAATGGAATATATCTCCAGATACCAGTGAATAGTCCGGTCTTTCTTCTCCTGCCACTCTGATCATTTCATTCAGACATCTTTTTGTATCTTCTGTACGGAGATTAACTCCGTCCTTTACCGGGCTTCGGAATGTGCCCAAATGCCAGTCCGCTGTATGTAAAATTTTCATAAGTTCATAGCCTCCTTTGTAGCTTTCATTGCCATTACCATATTTTTCAGTTCAAGGTGTAACAGTTTGAATGTCTCGTCTTCGATTCCACAGAAGTCAATCCCATCTCTGGTCCATTCTTCTCCCACAAACAGGATGTTTCCTGCAATCGGGTTCTTGTGCTCGTCGAATTTGTAAAGATAGCTGCCGATCATATTCGCATGATTAGGTTTCAGCAAGCCTTCTTCATCAATCAGCATGCTCACGCACTGTCCCGGTACCTTTGTTGGCCGGTTTTTCATTTTCAAGTTGGTGTATAATCTTTCCGGCATTACGTGCTCATATATCCTGCAATCATTCCCAATCAGCTCCCTAAGCTCGTGGTTCTGTTCTTCGTGTGTTCCCTCCGGAAAATCATGCACCGTCATTTCAAGATCAGTGGTAATCCGTATAATCTTCATCAGTGTGCTCCTCTCTGGCATTTTACGCATAATGGTCTGCCAAACTTATCAATCGAGTAACCATAGACCTTCTCGGAAATAACCGAACCGCAATTCTCACAGGCATATTCCTCCTGCTGTGGCTGAGCTTCCTGTTGCGGTGCTGTCGTATGTTCCTGATCGAACCAGTTTTTCTCTGGTTCTTCTGCTACTACGTCGCTGTCCTCTTGCTGTTCAGAAGCAAATGCAGGATTGTTAATTTCATCCTCCGGATTAAAGTCTGTCGAAAATGCTTCATTGGAAAATGCAGTGGTGATTGCCGGTGGCGTGGATGAAATCCCAAACATATTTCCCATAGAGTTCATTCCCTGCTGAAGCATTGCATTTCTGACCGTAGGATCTGTGTAATCCGGCGCAAATGTAACTGTCGGTACAACAAAAGGCTTTTCCAACTCCGCTTTCGAGTATGTTCCCTTGATTCCAAGCAGTGCTCTGATAACTCTAAGGATCGCTCCTGTCTGAGCCTTTTCTGATGCTGTCTTTCTAAGGAGCGTCATGTTCACAAGGATTGATCTCTCGATGTACTTCTCTCTGTCGCTATCGGCAATCACATAGTACTTGTCGTACTTTCCATACTGATTAGGTTCTGTCTCCTGCTTCCATTCCCCCTTGAACATTTCAGCAGCGGCCTTGGATGCTCTCCAGTCATGGATACCCATGATTGACTTATCCATAAATTCAAGGCGGTACTTGGATTCTTCATCGTCAAGGCAGATACGCTTGGTTTCCGCATGTGTCTTGTAGCTTCCGTCTGGAAGTCTGACAGCTCCGTATGCCTTGCCTACATAGGTGTTTGTATTCTCTCTTGTAACTGTGGTGTACTCTGGATGGAACTGGATGCCTGCCGCAGTTGCCAGCTTCATAAGAAGCGGCTTCGCAGGAGAGTAAACCTCCTCATATACAGCTTTTCCGTTTCTATCCTCTCCGGTTTTTACTTTGCCAACCGAGAAGATATCTCCTGAGTTTGGTGCTGTGTCTGCTACTACTTCCATGACAGAACACTTGTAAAATGGATTGATCTGCACTGATGTAGCCGCAGGTAACAGTAGGTTGCAGTTGGGATATTTGGACTGAATTTCAGCCAAAGCATTTGAATTGTTCATAGATTAAACCTCCATATTGTATAATTTTATTGATTTTAAGCAGTTGGTTGTGGTACAATATGGTTGCTTATGAGGGTGTTCCGGACTTTGTCCGAGCACTCTTTTTCCATATCTCTCAGTGCACTG
>OGKZ01000247.1_pt1 | contig 56817 bp, 40 predicted proteins | sample 1572571 | NCBI WGS metagenome assembly OGKZ01 (sample SAMEA2581906, study PRJEB24529) | metagenome | biome: Human gut stool | place: China | collected 2011 | reverse complement strand
TGCTTCAATAGCTCAGTTGGTTAGAGCACCTGACTGTTAATCAGGGGGTCGTTGGTTCAAGTCCATCTTGAAGCGCAAACATCGGATTGCTTCAATAGCTCAGTTGGTTAGAGCACCTGACTGTTAATCAGGGGGTCGTTGGTTCAAGTCCATCTTGAAGCGCCATTTTAAAAGCCTCGCAAGTTCTTCGCTTGCGAGGCTTTTTCTATTTGTATCTTCTGAACCTCCACCACATCATCACGCCTGCCGACGTCAGTCCGAACGGGAATGCCATCCACACGCCCATCAGTCCGTAGCCCAATACGAAGCCGCAGAGGTAGCCCACGGGTAGCGATATGACGAAGAAGGCAACGAACGCAATGAGCATCAGTGGCTTCACATCTGCGATGCCGCGCAGCGCGTTGGCGTAGTTGATCTGCATACCGTCGCCAAACTGATATATGAAGAACGGCAGGAGCAGCGTAAGCACAGTCGACGACACCTCCGTGCTGTCGGTGAACCACGCACCTATGTGGTTGCGCAGCAGGAAGATGGTGCCGCCAAGCACCACCTCGAGCATCACCATCAGGTGCAGACCCGCCGTCACCGTGTGGCGTACGTTCTGCACGTCGCGCTGACCGTGGAAGTAGCTTGTGCGCACAGCCACCGCAGCCCCAAGTCCGTAGTAGACCATGAACGTAAACTGCGAGATGGTTGTCATCACCTGGTGCGATGCCAAGGCAATGGTGCCGAGCCAGCCCACCATGATGATGGAGAGCGAGAACGATGCCGTCTCCATACCCATCTCCAGCGCAATCGGGGTGCCTAACGAGTTGAGGCGGCGCAGCAGCGGACGCGACCAACCGAGCTTGAAGAAACCCTCGCGGTACGCAGCAAAGCGACGTGAGCGCATGAAGACAACGATGAAAATCACCACCATGATGATACGTGAGAGCAGCGTTGACACGCCGGCACCCACAACGCCCATCTCCGGTACGCCCATCTTGCCATATATAAAGATGTAGTTGCCGAGGATGTTTAGCAGGTTGCCCGAGAGCAAAATCCACATCGATGTGCGCGTCAGCGTGATGCTATCGGTGAACTGCTTGAAGGCGTTGAACAGCATCACGAACGGCAGCGACGCGAATAGTACCATGTAGTAGGGGCGCATATAGCCCAAGAGTTCTACGGGCTGTCCGATATTGCCGAGGTTGAAGTAGAGCACCAAGAGCACCGTCATCATAGCCACCGCTGCCAGCGTGTTGGCAAGCAGTGAGCAGCGCAATGCCTGGCCTGCTTCAGCCTGCTCGCCACGACCGAACAGAGCACCCACCACTGGCGTCAGTCCGTAGGAGAAACCCGTGCCCGTGATGATGGCAAGGTTGATGATGTTGTTCACGAACGATGCCGCACCAAGCTCCGTAGTGCTGTGGTGTCCCACCATCATTGTGTCCGCAAAGCTAAGGACAATCATGCCCATCTGACCAATCATAATGGGTATGCCGATGGAGAGCAGTGTGCGGTAGTGCTGGCTCATGCTTATGGTGCTGTTACCAGAATTTGTTCTGCTCTTCATTATATTCATATCCTATTGCTGCAAGTTGACTGATTATCTGCTGTTTTTCCACGTTTAGGTCGTCGCATAAAGCGTCTAAAGAGGGGTAAGTGTCGCGCAAGTGCGTGTTGATGACGCTCATCAGCATCATCGGATCTTTGGGTAATCCAAGCATAGTGTCTCTGATTAATTATTCGTTACCTGATAAAATTCGAACTGCAAAGTTACTCATTCTTTTACAAACAAATGGTGTTAATGGGTTTTGTTGTTGTCAAAAGGTTCGGGAAATTACCATTTTTTAAGGCGCATTGTTAAAAAAGCAAGTATTTTCTTGCGCCTGTCGCTTTTTTTACCGAACTTTGTGCCGACTATAGCCCTCTTGAATTCAGTTAGATATGGGCTTGGTAGTAATAAACAAAAACGAATATTAATGGTAAAACCATTCTCACTTATCGCTATCGTGGCGTTCGCCACAACGCTCACATCATGCTTTAAGGACGAAGCACCCAACAACGAGTGCGATATCGTTGAAGCACGCATCCAGGTAGAGAACCCCGACGAGGTGTTCTTTCAGCAGTCAAACGCCGAACTATTGGGCATCGAGTCGACAAAGACCGACCTTATCTTCCCCGACCTGCGCCCAAACAGTGATGTTACCGCACTGCCGGTCTACTTCAAGACAACCCCTGGAGCGACAGTCTCTCCCGAAAGTGGCTCGGCGCAGAACTTCGCTAACGGCCCCGTGACATACGTCGTAACGTCAGAAGATGGTCAGTACAGTCGTACATACCGCGTGTTTATCAAGGCTGAAGAGGCTAACTCAAACCCCGATCAGCCAGAAGATAAGCTTGCATACATACACTACAACTTCGAGAACTACTCGCTCGACCCTGCTACATCAAAGTTCTACATGTGGAGCGACTACGAGAATGGATACAACTGGGCGACCGGCAACCCTGGTTTTAGTATAGCCAGAGGTTCTGCAAAGCCCGACCAATATCCGACAACACCTCTCGCTGAGGGCTACGACGGAGCTGCTGTGAAGCTTGAGACGTGCGATACCGGACCGTTCGGCGTCATTGTGAACATGCGCATCGCTGCCGGCAACCTCTTCACCGGTGTGTTCGACTCGAAGTCGGCTACCAAGGAACCGCTTATGGCTACACACTTCGGCGACGGATCGTACAACCAGATCAACTATCGCCCCATTACTCTCTCCGGCTACTACCAGTACACACCGGGTGCAACGTTTAAGGACAAGAACGCCAAGGTGGTAGAAGGACGCATCGACCGAGGCGACATCTACGCCGTAGTGTTCCGCAACGTCGACAGCGAAGGCAAAGCGTTCTATCTCACGGGCGACAACGTGCTCACCTCGTCGCAGATAGTAGCATTGGCACGAGTGCCCAACGTGGTGAAGACCGAGGGCGGATGGAAAAAGTTCGCAGTCGACTTCAACTATATTCGCGAACTCGATGCAGCCATCCTTGCCAACAAGGGCTATAGCATGGCGGTCGTATTCACCTCAAGCATCGAGGGCGCAGCCTTCGAGGGCGCTGTGGGTAGCACACTGCTCATCGACAAGGTAAGCATTGCATACAAGAAGTAAGAAAACAAGCAAAATGAAGAAAACAATAATAGCTGCAGCCCTTGCGCTGCTCTTCGGCGCGCACAGTGCGTCAGCATTCGGAATATTCGACAATCTGAACTATCAGGCACGTCTCGGCTACAACATCGGTGGCACAATGCCAATGGGTATGCCTGCCTCTATACGTGGTCTCGATAGCTACAAGCCGAGGCCCAGCTTCACTCTCGCGCTCGATGCCTACAAGCCTCTCACCAAGAAGTGGGGCATGATGGCAGGCTTCCACTTCCAGACAAAGGCGATGGAGACCGACGCTCGCGTGAAGAGCTACTCGATGGAGATGCGTCAGGGCGGCGAGTCGCTCAGCGGACTCTTCACCGGCAATGTCGTTACGAAGACATCACAACTCGTCGTAACGCTGCCTCTGCAGGCTACGTTCAACGTGTCGGATGCCGTGCGCTTGAAGTTCGGACCTTATTTCTCTTACGCGCTCAACAACGACTTCTCGGGTTACGCCTACGATGGCTATCTGCGCGAGGGCGACCCAACCGGACAGAAGGTGGAACTCGGACACAACGAGGGTGAGCGTGGCGACTACGACTTCTCAAGCGATATGCGCCACTGGCACTTCGGCTTCGACTTCGGTGCCGACTGGTACTTCTCGCATCGCTTCGGCGCTTATGCCGACGTGCAGTGGGGTATGTCGGGAGTGTTCCGCAAGGAGTTCAAGACCATCGAGCAGACCATGTACCCCGTGTACGCTACGCTCGGTGTGATGTATAAACTTAAATGAGTTGAGATGTTGATGCGTTGATGTGTTGTAATGTTGATGTGTTGAGATGTTGATGTGTTGAGATGTTGATGTGTTGAGATGTTGACATTAGTTTACAGCTTAAAGGCAAATCTCACCATCACACCACCTCACCATCTCACCATAACACCATAACACCAAAAATTAATTAAACCTTTTAAAATTACAAGCTTATGAAGAAAATCTTTACTCTTTTAGTCCTTTTGATGACTACACTTTGTGTGTCTGCACAGCAGTATTACAAAGGAAAATTCTACTCTAAGTTGAACGAGTTTAGTGATTGTGAAACAACTGTAGCCGTAACTCAGGGCGAGGGCGGCAAGTACACACTCGTGTTCGAGAGCGTAATCTTCGGCAACGACGACTTCGGAAAGTGTACATTCGCCGGAATTGAGAACTATAAGTGGGCAGGCGGCGGCAGCTTCACCTTCTCTAACGAAGGCGGCAACCTCGGCGCAGCTACAAAATACTATTTCGAGTTGTCTGACTATCTCGGCAAGTCAACTATCGACGACGAGAAGATCTACATCACATTCAAATACTTCCAGGTTAACACAACCAAGGAGTACAGAAACGTAGTGTTTGAAGGCACACGCACAAGCAGTGGCGGTGGCGGCACCGGTGGCGACGACAAACCGACAATCACCGCTACAGAGCAGTTCACAGCTGATGTGGTTTCTGTATTCGAGGGCGGTCAGGCAGGCAACGTTAAGTATCCTAACGTAGTGGCAAAGGTCTGCGAGTGGAGCGACGGTGCGCAGAGCATCGAGATTGAGCACATCGACACCGAGAAGGGCACTATGTCAGGCGTACTCCTGAAGGGTCTGGAGAAGAAGACAGTTGACGGCGAAGTGACATACACTGGCGTTGTAGAGCCAGAGATCAAAACTCTTCCTAACTTCTACGACACTTACGTAAACCTCAAGGCTAAGGTTGAGGCACGTATTGACGAAGGTGGTGACCTCTATGCTACAATCGTGTTCACAGACGAGAGCGAGCCTTCGTTCAAGCTCACAGCATGGTTCAACTATCAGGAGCCGTTCGTTCCTGCTGATCCGTTCTCGGTAGGGGGCAAACTCGTTGGCTATACAGTCACAGCCGATGGCAAATTCTCTAACAACGTAGAAACTACACTCACATTCACTGAGACTGCAAAGGATGTTTATACACTTTCGCTCACCAACGTTGCTATTCCTGACGGCGTAGCTCTCGGCACAGTTTCGTTCGAAGGCGTTCAGCGCACAGGCGATGACAGTGAGGCTAAGTTCGCAAGCAAAAAGGGCGAAGCTAAGACTACAGCTACACACCCAGTGTACGCAGCGGTTGACTATACTTACTTCGAGTTTATCGTAGGCTTCGACGCAGAGAAGAAGGTGACAAGCTGCACTGGTGAGTTCGTTGTCGATAACTACGGCGAATCGGTTGCTTACACATTCAACTACGACCCAACAGTAGTTTCTGTGAACACAGTAGTAGCAGCTGACGGCACAGTTAAGCACATCTACACACTCACGGGTGCGAAGGTTACATCTCTGCAGCGCGGCGTGAACATCGTGCGCACAGCCGACGGCAGAACACTGAAGGTTTTGAAGAAGTAAATTGCTATTAATTAATAAATAAAAAAATGAAGAAGTTTTTTATGACACTCGCCGTTGCTGCGACAGCATTCATGGCGACAACAGTTAACGCTCAGACAAAAGAACAGTTCACCGACGATCTCGCAATCTCGCTCAACGGTGCTCCACAGGAACCTGTTAAAGGAACAACAGTTGAGCTTGAGCATCAAGCTGATGGTACATCTACATTCATGCTCAAGAACTTCACTTTCGGAATGTTTGAGGTAGGTGATGTAATAGTTGAGGGTATTAAGGGCGTAAAGAATGGCGACGCTACAACTTACGACTTTGATGGCACTGCAAAGTTGCCGAGCAACACAACGCTTGCGGAAGCTCTCGGACGCCAAATTCCTCTTACACTCCACTCTGTAGTAGAAGGTGGTAAGCTCTATGCTGAGATTTCACTCTCTGTTCCAATGGGTGAAGAAACGCTTAAGGTTGACTGCGTATTTGGCAAGAAGTCGGAGACAGCTATCAACGGCGTAGTAGCAGGCAAGACCGCTCCGGTGGCTGTGTTCAACGCTACTGGCGCACGTCAGAACGGCTTGCAGAAGGGTCTGAACATCGTTCGCACCGCTGACGGCAAGACTGTTAAGGTGTTGAAGTAATATAGACACGATACAACAAACAACTATACGGGGTGTGTTAAAATGAGTTTTGATGATGTTAAAACTTGTTTTAATGCACCCCGTTTGCAATAATATTGCTATATTTGAGCAATCTAAACTAAAGTTAATATGAAAAAAGTTCTTTCTATAGTATTCTTCTTGATGACCACGCTCTGCACATTTGGTCAGGTGTTTACCGACGATTTGCATGTTACAAGTGGAGGAGGCAGAACTACCGACTACACTCAGAAGGAAGTGGAGCTGAAGCGAGTGGGTGGCAGTAGATACAAGGTGACATTTAAGAAACTCGCCCCCATGGCATACAAGACGTTTGGCGACTTTGAAATTGATGGCGTTATGTCTACGGTTGATGCAGAAACTGGCGTTACTACCTTTGCCACTTCGGCCACCGAGGGCAAATGGGTAAACGTTACTTCTTCAGCTGCCACCGGAGGCGTAACCGAGGGAAGCAAGTCTACACTCACTTCTTTTACGGCTACACTCTCTGCCGATAAGTCGAAGTTTGTAGCAGAACTCAATTTTATGACAATGGGTTCGGACGTGAGCGTGGTGTTCGGCAAGCAAATCGACACTGCCATCAACACCCTAACCACTGCCGACGACAACACCTACGTCGAGATATACAACCTCGGCGGAGTACGCATACAGCACCTCCAGCGTGGCATCAACATCGTGCGCACAGCCAACGGCAAGGTAAAGAAGTTGCTCGTGAAGTAACCCTGGGGGTGCACTTGTCTCAAGTGCACCAACCAAGCAGCAGCCTAACAACTCTGTAGGTGCAGTTGGGACAACTGCACCCCCTAAAGTGCATCACCCCCTTAAAAGCTAATAATACAATTTACTAACATTAATAACTAACAAACCTGATTTATTATGAAGAAAATTTTATCTCTTATCGCATTGTTGGTGGTGACGTTGACAGCGTTCGCTCAGTCAACAAGCGAGAAAATTATTCCCGACGGCACTCAGCCTAACGGCGGTACCATAACACCTAAAGCAATCACAGTCGACTGGGCTACCCAGAAGATTGTAGCGAATGTAGATTTGACAAACTGTCTTACCGGCACCAACGAGCAGATCTTCGCTATCTCTACCAACAGTGCGGATATCGCAAACTGGGATCAAGAAAGCGGAAGCACACTCCACTTCTTCTACAGACAGAACTTTACTGACTGGGGTTCTACAACTGCCGATGTTCATAAGTTCGCTGTTCAGTATCGCTATAAAGGCGATAACGGTGCTACCAACCGTTTCTACGAGGTGAAGGATATTTCTAACTGCACAATCGTAATGGACAAGAATGGCGTCACTATTGATGGCACACTCGTGTTCGAGGCTTCTCTTATGCCGAACCTCTATCAGGAGGGCGCTAACCAGCTCTACTTTGGTTCTTTGCGTGGCGAGCATCCGTACGCTACCTACAAGTCTGTAGAGCTCGTAACAGAGAGCGGTACAACACCTGGTGAGACCGCTACATACGATTTTACAAGCAATGTGGAGACTGTTTACTGGAAAGAAATTGCTACGGACGATTACCTTGATTTCCACCAGTATGTTAAGGGCGCAAAACTTCAGCTCGTTAAGGAACTTGACGGCACATACACAGCTACTCTCAAGGACGTAGTAGTAGGCGAAGACCGTGTATCTCTTGGCGATATCGTTATCGCAGGTCTTAAGGCAACAGAGAATGCGGGCACACTTCAGATTGATGTTCCTGAAAGCACCATTAAAATCAGCGCTCCTGACTCACCGTACGATGGCAAGTCTATGATTATTAAGGGTGGTACGATTGACGCAACACCTGCTGCTGATGCAGACAGCAAGGGTTCCGCATCTGTTAAACTCACTATCCTTGTCGGCAACGGCGACATGATCAGCTACGAGTTCAGTGATGATGTTTACGTTCCGAACATTTACAACTTCACAAGCAACGCTTATGTAAAGGCTGGCGATGAGGTTACTAACTTCGAGAACGCTCAGGCAGTGCTCACAGAGTACATGGAAGGCGTTTACATGGTTAAGTTCAAGAAACTCACTTTAGGCACTAAGACCGAAGACTTCACAATCGAAAACCTCAAGCCGACAAAGGGAGAAGATGGTAACATTACCTTCACTACATCTGACGCAAGCGGCTTCTGGAACGACGCTGACGAGACAGAACTCAACTTCACCGACTTCTCTGCTTCTGTAAAGGTAGGCGAGAACGGCTTTGAGGGCTTCGTTTGCAAGTTCACAACAGAGAACGGTCAGTTCGTTTACGGCGAGAAGGCAGAGACACCTGATCCGCCATCAGTAGTTGAGACAAAGATCTTCAGCGACAAGCTCAGCTACACATTCAGGGGTACTATCGGCACAAACGATCCTCAGAAGCTCACAATCGAGTCGCTCGGCAACGACCGCTACAACGTTATCCTCGCTAACCTCAATTCTGTAAACGTTCTCTCTGTGAACGTAGGTACTATCAGCTTCAAGAATGTCGCAGGTAAGACAGAGAACGGTATCACAACTATCGAGGTTGCGAATCCAGAGGTTACATTCACAGATACTGATCAGGAATTGGTTGACTCTAAAAAGGGCAACCTCAAGGTTATGTTCAATAACGACAAGGCTTATCTGAACGCTTCTGGTGCTGTTAAGATCGTTTCGTTCGGCATGTCTTTCGATTACACTCTCGTTTACGGCACTGAGTTCTCAACAGAGGAGCCGAAGGACGACTACGCTATCAACTTCGACAAGGACGCTCTCAATACAAGTGCTCATGGACGTATGCTCAACAGCTTCTCTCTCCAGCAGGCAGGCAAGGAAAAGCAGACAAAGAGCGTTAAGACTTCAAAGGCTGCTTACGAGGATCATACAGCAGACGAGCCGTTCACGGTTGAGGCTGGCAGCGAATTGACAGCTTCGTTCGATTATACAGGCGAATGGATGCATAGCTTCGTTTACATCGACTTCGATAACGATGGTCAGTTCTCTTACAAGGAAGGACAGTGGGATCAGACTGGCACCGATTTGGTAGCATTCAGCTTCTACTCTCTCGACTCTAACCCAAAGAACGATACATCTGGTTACAACTCAGTAGGTGATGAACTTACAGGAGATGCTCGCAATACTTATGTTGCACCTTCGTTCAAGGCTCCTGCTAAGGCTGGCGAATATCGTATCCGCTTCAAGTTCGATTGGAACTGCATCCTCCCTGGTGGTTCAAGCACTATCCTCGAAGACGGTGGTGGCGTTTGGGATGCAACTCTTAAGGTTGTAGAGCCGGTTGTTGACGGCATCAGCACAATCAACGCTGAGACTGCTAATGGCGTACAGTTCTTCACAGTTGACGGCGTTAAGCTGAACAAGCTCCAGAAGGGTCTGAACATCGTTCGCACCGCTGACGGCAAGGTTAAGAAGCTGCTCGTGAAGTAACCCCAGGGGGTGCACTTGTCTCAAGTGCACCAACCAAGCAGCAGCCTAACAACTCTGTTGGTGCAGCTGAGACAGCTGCACCCCCTAATGTGCACCAACCAAGCAAAAGTATAAGAGGGCATGGCGAAAAGCCATGCCCTCTTTGTATGTATATATACCTCCTAAATACCAACAAAAACTATAAATAATTTGCGTCGCATAAATTTTATTTTTAACTTTGCATGTTGGTGAGTTATATAACTTATAATCAATAAGTTTGAAGCAAACTGTGCGCAAATATTGTGCGTTCTATACATATTGAAAGCAATACAATTAAATAACTAACATTTAACAACTAACAGAAAGGATTTATTATGAAGAAAATTTTATCTCTTATCGCATTGTTGGTGGTGACAGCGACAGCGTTTGCTGCGACCACCAGCGAGAAAATTGTAGAGGATAACTATGCCCTTGCTGGTAATGTCCTCTCTCCAAAGGCAGTTACAGTGAACTGGGATACCCAAAAACTTGTAGCAGTTTTGGATATGACCACTTGTAGTAACACAGAGAACGAGCGTGTTTTCTCTGTTTCTAACAACGAAACAGACGTTGCAAACTGGGAACAGAAGAACGGTGGAAGCACAGTGCACCTCTTCTATACAAAGAACGCACAAGTATGGACAGGCACAGCAATGGAACTCTATCATCAGAAGTTCGCTGTTCAGTATCGCTACCAGGGCGATGCAAGCGCAACAAGCCACTATAAGGAAGTTACCGATCCTTCTACCGTAACCGTAGTTATGGACAAGACAGGTATCAGCATCGATGGTGAACTTGTGTTCCCAGCTGCTGAAATGCCCAACCTCTACGGTGAGGGCGAGAACCAACTCTACTTCGGCGCAGGTTGCGGCACTCCTGGTTACGCTACCTATAAGTCAGTGGAGCTTGTGACAGAGAAGGCAGAGACATTCTCACCAGTTACTCTCTCTACTACTGACGTTGCTAACGCTGTTTACAATGGCACAACAACCAACTACGACGCAAAGACTGTTGAATTCGTGCAGTACGAGGAAGGCAAGTATAAGCTCGTGTGGAAGACTCTTGAGGCTGGCTCAACCATCTTTGGTGACTATACTATCAAGAATATTACCGTTGCTGAGGACGCAGATACACACGTACTCACACTCACCACTACTGATACCGAGGGTACATGGTCTAACGTGAACCCTGCTTATGGTTTCGTGTTCGGACTTGCTGAAGGCACCAAGACCGCGTTTACAGGTTTCGAGGGCACATGCAAGCTCAACGAGGCTAAGGATGCTATTGAGAAACTCAACTTCAAGTTTAACATCAGCATCATGGGTAATGAGGCTAACTTAGTATTCGGCGAGAAAGCTCCAGAATCAGAAACCGGCATCAACGCTATAACCGTAGCTGAGGGCGCAGCAACACTCTTCACAGTTGACGGCGTTAAGCTTTCTAAGCTCCAGAAGGGGCTGAACATCGTTCGCTCTGCTGACGGCAAGGTGAAGAAGGTACTCGTTAAGTAATCTTTCAGGGGGTGCTTTCAGGGGGTGCACTTGTCTCAAGTGCACCAACCAAGCAGCTGGTGTGCTTGGTTGTTTGGCTGGTGCGCTTGTTTGTTTTGTTGGTGCAGTTGGGACAACTGCACCCCCTAAGGTCAAAAATATAAGAGGGCATGGCGAAAAACCATGCCCTCTTTGCGTATATTTCTCATCGTAGGAGCCTATGGCAGGGATACTATACCCTCCTAAATACCAACAAAAACTACAGATAATATTTGCGTTGCAAGCATTTTATTCCTAACTTTGCATTGTCAAAACAATAGAAAAGCATCGATTGTGAGCTTTTTAGTCATACGCAGCAGCGATTTATACAATTACATTTACAAACATATATAGGATTTCTAAGCAAGGACTATGACCGGTTGCAACTTGTTATACTTCTTATATGGAGCGAGCATTATGTTCCATCTGATGATGGCGTTGTTGTTCAGTTACAAGCGTCGCGCTTCGCTGAACATCTATGTCAGCACGCTTATGCTCGTCACCGTAGCACTATACGTTAAGAACCTTGCGCTTATAGGAGACGGTTATTATGACAGTGCGCTCGAATCATTGTTCTCTTCGAGCATAGACCTGTTCACTATGCCGCTTTATGCCATCGTTCTTATCGAAGCATGTCGCCCAGGATGGCTCAACTGGTGGCGTGCGTCGTTGTTGTATATCCCGTTCTTATCGTTTATGACCGTGTCGTTAGTTTACCCCGAGCCGTTAGTGTTCGACGTGATACACATCTCCTCGTTTGTTTATGGCGTTTTGCTCTTGAGTTGGTCGCTGCACGAAGTGCCCCGCTTCGAGCGTGCGCTGATGGAGGAGTTCTCCTACGAGAAATACATCAACTTCAACTGGTTGCGTGGCATTATCGTGTCGTTCTTCTGCATCCTTCTGCTGTGGATATACGACAGTGTGCACCCCAGTTGCGAGAATGATGCCATCTACCTTATTGGTTCGCTCGTGGTGTGGGCGGTGGCTTGTTTCTTCTTCTATCGTCAGGCTCGCGTGATAAGCATTGTTAAGGCATACGAGTCTGCCGACTCCCAATCGGTAGTAGCACCTTTGGAGGCAGATGATGAGGCTTTGGCATCCGTTGTTACCTCGCAGGAGACCGGCATCGATACAGGTACAGACTTGTCGGGTATCCCCACTGACGAGCAGAGCGTGCAGCAGGAAGCAGCCTTCGCTGAGCGTATGCACCTACTCTTTGAGCGCGATCATGTGTACCTCAATCCGCGTTTGCGACTCACGGAGCTGGCTGCTCTTCTTGGCACCAATCGCACATACCTATCGCAATACATCAACCAGTGCTGCGACACCACGTTCTACGACTTTGTCAACGATTATCGCATACATCATGCTAAGCTGCTTCTTCACTCCACCGATGACACTCTTGACACCATCGCCACGAAGTCGGGCTTCAATTCTTTGTCCACTTTCCGCCGTGCATTTCTGCAGCGTGAAGGCAAGAGTCCGATAGAGTTTCGTGCGTCAAACGGTAAAAATAGCGTGTCAAACGATTAAAAAGTCGTTGAAATCGACGATTTTTACACAATGACACATATCTTTTACCGATTGCAATCGCAAGTTTATCGAAAGTTTGTACTTTTGCAGTGTAATGTTGAGATAACATTTCGTTATTAATACAAATTAGTATTAGTAAAGCCAGTAATGTAAATGAATAAATAAGAAGCAGTTTGTAATTGTTTGATAAATCAAGAAAAGAGTTTAAAAACCGCCGAGCAGTGATGCTGGGCGGTTTTTTATTTGTTGCTTGCTTAAGTTACATATATTAGCTACCGCTCCTACTTCTGTTTCTCGTAATAATCTATAGCTGCCTTTATGTTTTTTTGTACAGCCTTTGTGCTGAATGTAGCTCCGGTGCATCCGTCTATATCGGTGCGTTGGGTTAGCTTCTTTGCCTTTGAGATTTTGAGGTTATTGTATAGCGGCAGCAGAAACTGCTTTACACGGGCAAAGTAGGGTACAGTTTCTTCGTTTTTCAGTGCTACCACTTTCTGCACCTTGCCGTTCTTGAAGTGTACTTCTACGGGCGTGGACTTACGATATCCGCGTGCGTTGCATATAGTGGTGGTGCGCACGATAGTGGTGCCATCGGTATGGCGTGTTATTACGTTGTCAGAGTGGATGTTTGAGGCTGCGAGGAGCAGCAATAATGTAGCCGCTCCTCGTTTTATACACTTATGTGTTGAAAGCATAATGTTTGTCGTTTTTTATGAATTCAATTATTTCATTGTTACCTGAATGCGATTGCCCGGGGCTGTGAGCTGTCGGCAGAATTGGCGTATGTCATCGGTGGTGAGACTGTCTACCTTCTGCAGATAGTTGCGGTTGAAGTCGATACCTTCTCGCAGCTGGTGGTAGCGCACGTATTCCCACCATCCGTTGGTGAGCACGGCACGTTGATAGTTCTTGCGCTCATACTCCTTCACCTTCTGCAGTTGCTCGATGGTGGGACCTTCGGTGGCCATGCGCTGCAGATTGAGGTCGATGAGTGGCAACAGTTCGTCGTATTTGTCGGGGTCGCAACGAAAACTTACGGTCATGGAACATCCGTCTGTAGGATATTTCCAGAACTGGCCCTCTACGCTCACTCCGTATGTGCCGCCACGTTCCTCGCGCACCTTTTCGGTGTATACACCGCGCATTATCTGTGACAACACATCGAGCTTGAGGTCGGTGTCGGCGGTATAGGCTATTGGGGCTGAGTATACGATGTTGGTCTGTGCCGAGGGTGTTATCATCTGTTTGTGGAACACCTTTGTCACCTGTCCCTTCTGTATGTTGAGTGTGTATTGTCCTGGCTTGCAGTCGTTGTTGCTGTTGCGCTTTCCTGGCAGGCTTGCCACGTATTGGCAGAGTAAATCGTCGAAATCGTCCTGACGTATGTCGCCCGTAACGATGAGGTGCATTCCTGCAAGATTACTGAAACGCTCATTGTAAATCTGGTAGATGCGGTCGAAGTTTACCTCGTTCATACGTTCCGCCGTGAGCGGTTGAGTGCGCTTGCGTTTACCGTATACGGCTACGCGCAGCGAGTCGTTATAGGTGACATTAGGGCTTGCGTTGCGATTTCGCAGCATTGACTGCTGTTTGGCTATCATATTCTGAAATATCGCCTTGTCCTTGCGTGGATTGGTGAGATAGAGATACATTATCTGTAACCATGTCTTAAGGTCGGAGGCTACACATACTCCCTTTACGCCCTCTTCCTCGGCATCGATGTATGGAACTACACGCAGTGCCTTGCCACGGCGCTTCTTCTCGAGAGTGAGAAAATCGAAGTCAGCTGCTCCGCTCTCTTTAACTACGCTGTTAAGGAATTGTAGTGTAGGAGCATCTGTGTCGGGGTATAACGAGTGGCCGCCGAGACGGAACATGTTGATGGTGAGGCGGTTGGGCTCGATGTCTGACTGTCTGACACTTACCTTTATGCCGTTCGAAAGGACGTATTCGGTGTAACCATTGTCGGTTGCTTGCTTTGAGAGTATCTTACCCTTTTTGGGCAGCTTCTTCATGAATACGGGGTCTACCTGCTGCGTTGTGTTGTCGTTGGTGTATTCACGCTGTTGCGCACTTTCTATCCACGTCTTGAGCTGGTCGGATGTGGGCATGGTGTATGGCTTGCCGTCGTACTTGGTGGGTCCGAAGACGATGCACACTTGATTTTTGTTGTCCACTATCTCCGCCATCGTTTTGTTGATGTCGTCGAGTGTAACGGTAGCTGAGAATTCTGCCTCCAGTGCAGCCTCGTATTCGATGTTCATGCAAGGCTCGTTGTTGCAGAAGTTGGACACAATATTCTTTGCATATTCGGCATTGCGTGTCTTGTTCTTGTTGTCCAAACGGTGTTCGATGCTTACGGTGTGCTGCACCTTGGCATGCTCAAGCTCGGCGGCGGTAAAGCCGTAGCGTCTTGCCTTCTCCACTATCTCGATGGCAGCATCTATGCCAACCTGCGGATTGTTGGGCATGAGTCCGAGGTTGAGGGCGAAAGCATCCTTTTCAGTGGTGACGTAGAAGTTGCCTACGCGACAGTTTGCCGACATCACTCGGGGTTGTGCCTCGTGTGACAGCTTTGCCAGACGCTGGCGCAGTATGAACATGGCGAGTCGTGACTTGTAGCTGCTGAGGAATGCCTCGCGTGTGTCTCTCGACTGGCGTTGCTCGGCATCGTGCTTCATGTAGAGTGAGAAATTGAGTGTTGGCTGCTCGTTGTCGGCCTGTGTGTAAACAATCATCTCTTTGTTGTCGGGTACTGTATAGTATGTGCGCTGCGGAGCACCAATGGGCATGGGATTGTCACTGAAGAGCTTTCGTATCTTGGCTTCTATCTGGTCTACATCGATGTCGCCCACTACGATGATGCCCTGCAGGTCGGGACGATACCACTTTTGGTAATAGTCGCGCAGTGTGTCGTAGTGGAATGTGTCCACCACTTCGATGTGTCCTATTGGTAGACAGTCGGCATATTTCGACCCAGCGTATATCACGGGCATAGCATTCTCCATCATACGCTGCGCTGCCATGCGCGAACGTCGTGTGCGCCACTCTTCTCGTATCACGCCACGTTCTTGGTCAATCTCATTGTCTTTAAGCAGTAGTGAGCCTGCCCAGTCGTGCAGTATGGTGAGACAGGTGTCGGTTACGCCAGCCTTGCTCACAGGAGCATTGGATATGTTGTACACGGTCTGATCGATGGATGTGTAGGCATTAAGGTCGGTCCCGAACTTGATGCCGTTGCGTTCGCACCAGTTGCGTACAGAGTGTTTGCCTCCATTGCCGTCAGGAAAGTTGCGTGTGCCGTTGAACGCCATGTGCTCAAGGAAGTGAGCCAGCCCGCGCTGCTCGGGTTGCTCGAGTATAGAGCCTACACGCTGTGCAATGTAGAAGTCAGCTTGCCCCGGAGTTTGGTCGTTGTGGCGTATGTAGTAGGTAAGCCCGTTGGCGAGCTTACCTTTGCGTATACAACTGTCGAGAGGCAACGTCTGCGCCGACATAGCCATACTGCAGCCCAGGCACATCAGAAGAGAGAAGATTCGTCTTTGTTTCATATAAAGAGATTAAGTGTTAAAGTTGGGAACTGATATTTATGTCTCAACTGTTATTTATTACTCGGCAATCTCAATGCCGCTGATAGTGTACTTCTTGTTGTTCTTGACGATAACAATCTGTCCGTTTCTCAAGAATACGCCGTTGGCAGTTTTTCCGGTGTTGACATTCGTGTTGTCGATGCCTGTTTGTGTGTCAGGGTCGAGTGGCAGAGCCTTAAGACCGGCACCAATAACGTTGCCTTCGCCAAGAGCGATGGTGGTGTTGCCGCGAAGGTTACCAATAAACTCGGTAGTGCCAGTTGATGTAACCTCGCCATTGTTGGTGCATGATACTACAGACACCACTCCCTCTTTACGTGCAGAGTTGGCTACGATGCCGGCAACGTACATGTCTTCTCCGCTAACCGAGCCATCGTTGCGACAATTCTTTATAACAGTGGCAGCCTCGTCGCCCTTCATCACGTTGCCAACGATGCCACCGACATTCTTTACGCCGCTTATCGCGCCTCTGTTGTAACAGCCTTCGATGTCTACTGCAAAGCTGGCGCAGCTTACGATGCCTGCAGTGTACAGCTTCGACTTAGATGTACCCTGGGTGTCGTCTACATTGCCGTTGTTGTTGCAATTCTTTATGGCGCCCGAGTAAGAGCCGGCAATACCAGCCGATCCTACGCCATTGGTTGTAGACAGCTTGCCGCTGTTGAGGCAGTCTTCTATAAGATAGTTGTAAGTGGTGATGCTCTTGCCCGACTGCGAACCACCGCAGATGCCCGATGCATAGGTCATGGCCTTGATGTCACCGTAGTTTTCACAGTCTTTTATTGTGCCACAACCGTTGACCATAAATCCGCATATACCGCCAGCGGCAAAGTTGGTAGCAGTGATGTCGGCATTGTTGACACATCCCTGTATAGTGCCCATGTTGATCGAGGCAATAGTGCCAACGTAGTTGTAGCTTGTAATGTGGTTGTTCTCGTCGAAGACGATGTTTCTAACGACACCGTTCTTGTCGATACAACCAAACAGGGCGTTGTACTTTCCTGCTGCATTGTTGCCGCTCTCGGTGTGGTAGATGCCTCTGATGGTATGGTTGTAGCCGTCGAAAGTGCCGTCGAAGCCATAGGCTATCTGGGTAATCTTGGCGTTGCCGTCCTTGCCTATTGCGGGCAGCTGAACGGGGTTTTCTGCCGAACCGCCGAAGTCGATGTCGTTAGTCATCTTGAAGTACTCGCCTGTTCCTTTGTGATCGGCGTTGCAATTCTTAGCCATTGCTTCGAAATCGGCTGCTGTGCTGATGAGGTAAGGGTCGCCTTGTGTACCCGAACCTTTAAGTCCCCAGCTGTTAGATACTGTAGAGCCATCGCTCTGTGCCATAACTGTCATCGTTGCTATGCAAGCGAAGATGAGTGTAAAGATTTTTTTCATATTATGTTTTTTAAAGTTGTGTTTAAAATGTTGCTTCTGCTGTGATGATAAGCGTATTGCGTGTTTGTCCTTTAGTGTTGCTATTGGTGGCTTGGCGGAGGTTGTACCTCAGGGAAATAGCAGGTCGTATGGACGTGCCTTTTAAGGGCATCTCGTAGGTAATGGCAGCGTGGGCTGCCCATTGTCTGTAGCTGCCCATTGCGGCAGAGCCTCCTGCCTCTGCCGACCATAAATATCCTCTTCGTGTGAGCACACTGCGTCGTGCACTGACAAACGGGGTTATGATGTGGTGTGAGGCGGTGTATATATCGGGATATACGTAGGCAGTCTGTTGGCGAGTCCAGTACTTGGCACCTCCCGTTATGTGCCATAGGTATATATTGCCAGATGGTTTCCAGTAGGTGTTGAGGGCAGCTGTACCGTATGTCTGTACCTTGTCTGCCATCTTTGTTGGTTCGAAGTATTCGTAGTATATGGCTGATGTGCCGTTGGTGGCTATGGTGCGGCGATAGTTCTCGCGTTCAGACGTAAGCCGCTCGGTGGCGATGCTCAAGTCAACCCATACAAGACGCTCAGCCCTTTGTGTTATGTCGTAGCGCAGATGCAATGCGAAGTTATCGCCATGGTGCTGCTCGTGTGATGCACTGTATTGCGACTTGCGTCCATAGTAGCCATTACGATGACTGTATACGATGTCGGCAAAGAGGCGGTTGTATTTGCTTTGAACCCTCACACCAATGTATTCAGACAGTAGTGGTAAACGGTTTTTGCTATCGGTGAATCCTTCGGTGCCGAATGCTTCGCGTTCGCCATGATGGTTGGCATAGTCGATGAGTGTGTAGTATATTTGGTCAGTTGTACCATAGGTCTTGAACTGCATCGCCTCAGTGCGGCGGCTGTACACCATCCCTATGCCAATGCCACTGTTGTGTGGTAACAAAAAATGTGCGTCAAGACCAGCGTTTATATCCATCAGCGTGTTACTGTGACGTAGGTCGCGCTGCTTGGCATATGTGCCAGCTGTATAGTTGAGTTGTGCGCCAATGGCAAGACATCGCCATACCTTCCACCCGATGGCTCCGTTGATGCTGAATGTCTCCATGCTCTTGTCGCCAGCATTGTTATCCGCCTCGACAAGGTCGAACGGCATTAACTTCATTGTAGGCATAAGCATACTGCCTGCTGCTTCTGAGATATTGTGTCGGCTGTACGTGGCTCTGCCGTAAGCCACAATGTCAGACGAGAGCCTGTAGTATGACTGCACATCGGCATCATAAGCTTCCTGCCGCTTTCCTTCTGACATGGTGTGCAGCTTACCTCCGTCGTGACGATAAGATAGGGTGGCGTGGGCTATGGTGCTGTCTGCATAGGTGGTCAGTGCGGCGGCATTGCTTGCTGTGAGCCATGGGTTGCGCTGTTGGGTTAGCTGGAAGTCGCGTTGTGCCATGGCTGGTAGGCACAGCAGATTAGCGTAGAGAACAATTGTCAGCTTCATAGAAATCATTCGTTGAATTATTGGTGTCTTGATATATGGCATGTCCGTCTACAGTCTTCTCCACCTTTCTTATTAGAGAGTGGCCGTAACCTCCGGTCAGAGTTGCATAGCCGTTGTCAAGGTCTGGCGTGAGGCGTTTCTTGCATTTGGCAAGAGCCGTGGCGTTGTATACTTCCATGGCATCAATCACCCACCTGCGTGGCATTTTCAGGCAGGCATACACTATGTTGCCTTCATTACCCGTTGGGTATATTATGTTGTCTGGGTTCTCGCCGAATTGCTTTGGTGTAATATCTTCTGTGCGGAACAGTATCACGGCTGGCGAAGTCTGGCTCATAGGCCAAGCATTGCTTTTGCCGTATTTCACAGCCTTCAGATAGTGGTTTGTGGCGATAACATCGGCAGGCGAGGGATAATACCGAGTATTGTTGTACTTGCCTCCGTCGCTGCTTGTTGCCTCCATGTCGTACATACAATAGTAGGCAGTATTGGCATAGTTGATGGAGTTGCTGTAGGTTGGAGTGTTGTCAATGGCGCCATGCACGTTTACTACGAGTTCAGAGTAGGGCGCTATTGTATTGCCCTGCTGGAAAAACCAGATGCCGTTGAGTGCTGGAATCCAGTCTTTGTCAGCATAATCGAGTTTACCACCGTTGAGAAACGAGTGGGTGTTGGCTTCTGCATTGTATGGCTCGATAATGCCGAAACCTACGTTGTCGAGCGACACCGTCTCTGATGAGTTGTTGTACAGGATTATACATTTGTCTATGGCGAACTTTCCCGAACCATCGTCCTTCTGACAGCCTCCATTATACAGTTCCTTTATGAGGATAGGGTTGGCAGTCTGCATAGTTGTGATGCTTACGGGCAGCTCTATTGTAGTGTTGTTGCTGCCTATTGCTACGTCAGACAATGCTCCGTTGTATACATGACGGAAATATTCGTCGTCGCTCACCTTTGATGCGCTGACACTGTATATTCCGGTGGGTAGCGTGAAGCGAGCTATACCGTTGGCATCGGTAGCTGCTTCGAAGGTGCTACCTATGCTGTTTGTCATCCTTACGGCAACACCGTCTACGTTATGATTCAGCCTCACCTCGACATTGTAGGTGTTAATATGTTCGTCGTAGCTGCACGATGCCACCAGCATGGTCAGCATCGTAAGCAGTATGAAGAATGAGTGTTTTATTATATTATTCATATCTCCTTGTTTTACTTGTTTCTTGTCAACTCGTCTATTGTCTATAGTTTCACTCTGACGGATGCTCCATAGTAGAATTTTGGTATGTATCCGCTATCAAACAGCGATGTCTTCAGTCCCGTTTGCTTATTTCGGACGGATGCCAGATTGTTGAAGAAGTTGTTGGCGTAGAACGATAGGCTCACCCATCTGCCTATCTCCTTCGTCACGGAGAAGTTGGCTGAGTAATATGCCGATATATTCTGCGGATTGAAGTAGTAGGCGGTGTTGCTTCTTACTATTAGATCACACAATTGCCGGTAGAGTGTGGGGTTGTTGTCTTTGGCAGCCAGAAGAGCCTCAGTGTATGGAATGCGCTCCGAAGGGTTATCCCATGTTGAGTAATATTTAGGATACACAGCCACATAATGGTCAGTCTGCCCCACGTATTTAGTTCCAGTCACGTCGCCAGCCTCATTTAATGCTATCGTTGTGCGATTGCTTGACAGGTTGCGTCGGTAGTTGAGCATGGTTGCTTCAAGTCGCATTGTCATGATGAGTCTCAGTCGTGGTATGCGTGCCGTCAGCGTGGTGTTGAGGCTGCATCCCTTGTTCATCATGCCGTTGCTCACCGTAGGGGTGCTTGTCGTTGAGGCTGATGCGACGTTGCTGCCTACGTAATAGCCTATAAGCGGTTGTGTGCCCGAATTTTCGGCTTGGTCGCCGATGCCATTGGGACATCCGGCTATGAGTGTATTGTCTGTGCCACGATAGTGATAGTACTTGCCGTCGATGCGCAGCGACAGTCCCAGAGTATGGTGGTTGTTGATGATAGGCATCTCTGCCACCCATTCCAGTCCGTAGCGTGTCACGGGAGAACCATTCACATACTGACGGTTGGCGGTGTATGTGCGGCGGATAGAGTAGGGTAAGTTTACGGTGTTGCCGTTGGTTGCAGATGTTACGCTTATCACACCAGTCGATGAATCGACACTATATATGCGGTCGGCAGCGGCAATGCTACATCCTTCAAGAGCTGACTGCGATGTCTGGTTGTAGGCAAATGGAGAGTATACATTCAGTGTCTGATACGGATTGTACGTGCGGTTCCAATATGCCGACAGGCTCAGTCGTGCCTTACCGACCATTGCTTCCAATCCTGCCTCCATTTGATTGGAGTGCTGCCATTTCAGATTGCTGTTATATATAGCACGCTGCACATTGGTGTAGTAGGCATAGTATGCTTTACCGTCGGCAGTAGAACCAGGGGTGAACACGAGTCGGTCAGTATAGGTGTCGGCAGGATAAAGCACTTGAAACGATGGCAGTTTGACGCTTTTGCCATAGCCGGCATGTAGTGTGAGCGAGACGTTCTTACCTTTTATTATATTATAGCGAGCATTGAATCGTGGTGAGGGGCTGGCTGCGGTGCCATATTCTGAACCGCTGATTATGGTGATATCGTTGCGCAGTCCGCCTACAAGCATCAGTCTGCCCATGGTTAGCCGTTCCTCTATAAACATTGCCAGGCTATGCATTGTTGGCAGGAGACTATAGTCGTATGGTCGCCATGTGGGAGCCAAACGCATGTCGTCGTAATATGTGCCGTGACCATTGTTGCGTGTAGAGTTCAGTTCGGTGCCTACAGTAAGTTTGTTCACCGCGCTGAGTATGCGTCGTGTCCACTCACCCTTTAGCTTGAGTTGTAGACTCTGTAGCTTCTGGTCGTTGAACGAACGCACATACCAGTATCCCGTCGGACTAAGTATGATGCTGCCCGTGCCCATGCCATCGGCATAGTCCTGGGCTATAGCATAGCCGTTGGTAGTGGTGTGCAGACTGGCTTGTGTGGATGACGACGATGTGTTGGTGTTGGTGTCCGAGCGTCGATCGGCTGTAGAGAAGGCTGCCTGCAATGTTATGTTGAACACTCCTGAACTCCTGCTGTTGTAGAGCCAGTCAAGCATCATATTAGCACGTAGCTGATTGTCGCGTTGACGCTGATAGGTGTCGCGAAAGGCATCGGGGTCTGCCTCCGAATTATATCCGCCAATGTTGCCCGTAAGTCCAGCTGTCAGATTGAGGCTTGAACCCTTCATGCGGAATACCTTATTGTAAGTAGTCGATAGTATGTTGCGGCTATAAGCAGTATGTGGCGATGTAATGTCGGTGAACGATTGTGCATGTTCTATAGAGAAATTAAGCGTTCCGGCATTGTGTGCCAATGCAAAGCCCTTGGTTAGTGCTACCTGTCGGGTGTACGGATTCATGGAAGCCTCCACAATCCATGGAGTGTGTCCGCGACGGGTATTCACCTTCACCATGCCGTTGCTTATGTCGCCATATTCAACGCCCGGTATTCCAGCTATTACCTCAATGCTCTCAATGTTGGAAGTTGAAATGTTGCGTGTTGAAGCCGACTGCGTCTCGCTCATACTTGCATTGTTGTTCAGTCGCATTCCATCTATCTCTATGGCAGTGCCGAATGACGCATTGCCTTTCTCACCTGTTGTAGAGCGTAGTGCCAGGCGTGAATCATCTGTCAGAGTGGAGTTGACGGTCTGGCCGCCGGGCAGCAGAGCCATAATATCGTTAAGCGACAGAGCCTGAGAGTGGTCGAGTGTGGTACGGTCGATAGAATATGTCGTGGTACCCATGGTCGACCTCTTGCGTGCTGTTACCTCCACGCCCGGAATGCTAAGGTTAGCCTCCTTCAGTCGGATATTCTTTAGGTCGGTGTTGTGGCGGATGTTAAATTGTACGGTGCGAGTGACATACCCCAAAGTGCTCACCTCAATTGAGACAGTTCCTTGTGGCACATTCTCGATTATAAACATGCCGTTGGCATCGGTTGCTGCCCACAATTCAAGATTCGACACTTTGACAATGGCATATTGTATGGGCTGCATAGTGCGATTGTCGAGCACATGTCCCGACACCTTAAAACGTATGTTGTCGGCTATTGCTGCTGCCGATATTATCAAAAATAATAGTAATGTTATTGCCTTCCTCATTTCTTGACAATTTGTCAATTATACAAAATAAGTTGTTGATTGAGAAATGCAAAGTTATTGTGATTTGGTGTTTGGTGCAATACCAAAATATAGGTAAATTGAAGCATTAAGGTGTAATGCTTCAATTTGTCAAAAGTTGAAAATGGAGAGTTATGATATGTATGTCTACAACAGATTAGATAGTTGCTAATAAAATGACAATATCAATCATAACTCTCAACTCTCAATTCTCAACTCGCAGCTAAAACAAGTCTTTCGAGTGCTTCCTTTAGCACGCTGCGAGGTGTAGCCACATTCATGCGCATAAATCCCCTGCCTTCCTTTCCGAACATCTCGCCGTCGTTGAGGGCGAGTCGTGCGCGGTTGACGAAGAGGTCGATGAGCGCATCATGGTCGAGGTGCAGTCCGCGACAGTCGAGCCATACGAGGAACGATGCCTGCGGTCGCACCGCCTTAATCTGCGGCAGGTGCTTTCTGAGGAAGTCCTCCACGAACAGAATGTTCTGCTCCACGTATGCCAGCATCTGCTGCCTCCACTCCTCGCCCTCGTTGAATGCAGCCATCGTAGCGATTGGTGCAAAGAGATGCGGCTCGTCCAGCTCGTTCGCCGCCATCCAGTCGAACAGCGGTCGGCGCAGCTTCTCGTTCGGCACAATGCACCACGAGCTGACGATGCCCGCTATGTTGAACGTCTTCGACGGAGCACCGAACGTGATGCTACACTCGGCTGCAGCGTCAGATACCGATGCGAACGGCACGTGTTTGTTGCCGAAGATAGCCATGTCGGAGTGGATCTCGTCGCTGATGACGATGATGTTGCGCTCGGAACAGAAATCAGCCAGTCGGCGCAGCGTCTCCGCGTCCCACGTGATGCCTGCCGGGTTATGCGGATTGGAGAGGATTAGCAGGCGACACTTCTCGTCCGCCACCTCTGCTAAGTTATCGAAGTCCATCGAGTAGGAGCCGTCGGCGTTCTCGCGTAGCGGATTGTACACCACCTGACGGTGATTGCCCTCTGGTGTCAGTCGGAACGGGTGGTAAACTGGCGGTTGTATGATTACCTTCTCGTCCTCCTTCACGAACACGTTGATGACGAAGCCGATGCCCTTCACGATGCCCGGTATGAAGCGCATCCACTGCTCGTCGACGCGCCACTGGTGGTGGTCCTCAATCCATTTCGCAATCGTCTGCCAATAATTGCGTGGCACTATCGTGTAGCCGTAGAGCGAGTGCTCGAGTCGTTTGCGCAGCGCGTCGGTTATAAACTGTGGCGTCTCGAAGTCCATGTCAGCCACCCATAGTGGCAGCAGGTCGCCCCTGCCATATCGCTCGGCGAGCACCTCGTGCTTGAGGTCGCCCGAGCCCGAGCGGTCAATGATTTTGTCAAAGTTGTATTTCATAGTTTTCTTTTTAGGGGGTGCAGTTGTCTCAACTGCACCAACCAAATAATACTCGTTCTGCTTGGTTGGTGCACTTCTTGCTCTGGCAAGCGGCAAAGCCGAGCGGAGACAAGTGCACCCCCTGATTACAAAGCTTGGCGGAAGTCCTCAATAATGTCGTCCATGTCCTCCAGACCCACAGAGATGCGTATTGTGGTGTCGAGCACGTCCATTGCAGCACGCTGCTCGTCGCTGAACGGGCCGAAGATGGTGCTTGCAGGATGTATGGCGAGTGTGCGGTTATCGAAGAGGTTAGTGGCGCGACGCACCAACTTCAGATTATTGATAAAGCGGAAGCAAGCCTCCTTCGACTCTAAGTCGATGGTGAACATACAGCCCGCCGTCTTGCCGAACTGACGTTGCGCCAGTTCATAGTACGGGTTGTCGGGCAGTCCCACGTAGTTCACGCTCTTGATGCCCTCCATCTGTCGCAAGGCGTTCACGAGATACACCGTGTTGCGCACCTGCAAGTCGTAGCGTGCACGCAGGTTCTCCAGACCGAGGTTCTGCATGTAGGCAACGTGCGGTGTCATATAAGCACCGAGGTTGAAGAGCATCTCGTCGTGCAGACGACGTGCGAACTCAGGGAAACCACCGTAGTCGATGACCATTCCGCCGAGCGACGTTGCGCCCCCCGACAGATACTTCGTCGTAGACACCACTTCGATGTCCACACCTAACTCATGCGCACAGAACTCCGTGAACGGTATCGCCGTCGTGTCAGCCACAAGCGGAATGTTGTGCGCGTGCGCTATCTCAGCCAGAGCCGTGAGATCAGCCACCTCCAGCTGTGGGTTTGTTATTATTTCGAGAAAGATGCAGCAGGTGTCAGCATCCACAGCTCGGCGCACTTCGTCGAGGTTCGTAAGGTCGCACAGATGCGTCGTCACGCCAAAGCGTGGCAGCGTCTTTGTCAGCAGCGAGTAGGTGTTGCCGAACATATGGCGCGATGCCACCACGTTCTTGCCCTGCTCCACGAGCGAGATGAGTGTTCCCGAGATGGCAGCCATGCCCGACGACATAGCCGTCACGCGGTCGGCACCGGTCAGTGCCTTCACCTTCAGTTCCAGGTAGTTCACCGTAGGGTTCATCACGCGCGAGTAGTCGGGCTCCTCGATGCGTCCGCAGAAAGCGTCCGACATCACGTCGGCATCAGCAAACTCGTAAGCCAGAGTGTGATACACCGGCATACTCAGCGCGCCGTATGCATCGCTCTTCTGAAAGGGGGTGTCGATTGCAATTGTCGGTTTCTTCATGATCTTGTTTATTAATTCGTGTGCAAAAGTACGCAAATAGCTCTTTTTTTCACCTTTATATATATATAATAATTGTGGTGAGTGTTTTTGATTTAACATCTTTTGTATGTTACGTAAGTATTTTCTAACCACATTGTTTCGCCTACAAATTTTAAAATCAGTATTTTTGCAATTGTAAAATACTAAATTTATGAGAACAAACTATTTATCACGACTCTTGTCAGTTGCAGCCCTTGTAGTGTGCTTTAGTGCTACAGCCGTTGCAGCTACTGTACAGAATCTTACACAATACGTCAATCAGTACGTAGGAACCGGCGGTCATGGACACACGTTCATGGGTGCAAACGTGCCGTTCGGACTCGTTCAGCTCGGTCCGACAGAGCCCACACGCGGTTGGGACTGGTGCTCGGGCTACTACTACGACGACGATGAGCTTATCGGCTTCGGACACATGCACCTCTCGGGCACCGGCATCGGCTGCTTGGGCGACGTGGCATTCCTGCCCGTGAAGGACTTTAAGCAGACTTCCACACGCTTCAAGCACGAGGCAGAGAAGGTTCATCCGGGCTATTACTCGGTGCAGCTCACCGACCCTAACGTGCTCGTGGAGCTTACAGCCACAGAGCGTTGCGGTTTCCATCGCTATACATTCAAGGACGGCGCAAAGGCTCAGCTCGCCCTCGACCTCTCGCAGTGCATCGGCTGGGACAAGCTCAACGACTGCCTGCTTACCCAGGAGAGCACCACACGCCTCACCGGCTTCCGCCGCTCAAACGGTTGGGCAGCCGACCGCCGCATCTACTTCTCTATCGACTTCTCGCAGCCCGTCACCGTGCACCGTCTCGACTCGATGGAGCGCGTAGTGCTGTCGGTGGCTGACAACACCAAGCCGCTGCTCGTGAAGGTGGCACTCTCGCCCGTGAGCATCGACAAGGCGAAGCTGAACATGCAGGCAGAGATGGCAGGCTGGGACTTCGACGCAACGGTGAAGGCAGCCGACGACGCTTGGAACCGCGAGCTCGCACGCATACAGATTCAGACCAACGACCAGACAAAGAAGCGCGTGTTCTACACCGCGATGTACCATCTGATGACCTCTTGCTCTAAGTTCAACGACGTAGACCGCGAGTATCGTGGTGCCGACGGCAAGGTGCATAAGGCAGACTTCACCAACTACACCACGCTCTCGCTCTGGGACACATACCGCGCCGCTCATCCGCTGATGACCGTCGCCTTCCCCGAGATGCAGCGCGACTTTGCCCAGACGTTCCTTAACATCTACAAGCAGCAGGGCCGTCTGCCCGTGTGGCATCTGATGGGCTCCGAGACTGACTGCATGGTGGGCAACCCTGGTGCCATCGTGCTTGCCGACCTCACCATGAAGGGCTTCGTGGAGGACAAGGAGCTGGCTTTGGAGGCACTGAAGGCTACACAGATGAAGGACATCCGCTCGCTTGGCTTGCTCAAGGAGCACGGATACATACCCTGGAACCTCGAACCCGAGAACGAGACCGTGGCAAAGGCGCTCGAATACTGCGCTGCTGACGACGGCGTGGCAAAGGTGGCTAAGCTGTTGGGTAAGGTAGACGACTACGAGTACTTCTTCAACCGCTCGCGCTCGTACAAGAAATACTACGACCCGGAGACACGCTTCATGCGCGCCGTAGGCACCGACGGCAAGTTCCGCCTGCCGTTCAACCCGTTCTTCGCCGAGCACCGCACCAACGACTACACCGAGGGCAACGCATGGCAGTACACCTTCCTCGTGCCGCACGACGTGAAGGGACTCATCAATCTCTTCGGATCAGACAAGGCGTTCATGTCGAAGCTCGATTCGCTCTTCTTCGTTGAGGGATGGGCAGGCGACAACGCTTCGCCCGATATGTCGGGCATGACCGGACAGTACGCGCACGGCAACGAGCCAAGCCACCACGTCATATATATGTACAACTACGCCGGCCGTCCCGACAAGGCGGCACCGCTGCTCCGTAAGATGCTCAACGAGATGTATCTCGACCAGCCCGACGGACTCTCTGGCAACGAGGACGTGGGTCAGATGTCGGCTTGGTACATCCTCTCGTCGGTGGGCCTCTATCAGGTAGACCCCGTCGGCGGACGCTTCGTAATCGGCTCGCCGCTCTTCGACAAGGCGACAGTAAACGTCGGCGCAGGCAAGACATTCACCGTCGTGGCGAAGAACAACTCTGACCGGAACATCTACGTGCAGAGCGCACGTCTCAATGGCAAAGCTCTGAAGAACTCGTACATCGAATTCAACGACATACGCCACGGCGGAACACTCGAACTCGTAATGGGACCGAAGCCGTCGAAGTGGGCTACGGCTCCTGCGTGCCGTCCATAAGAATGTTGTTGTGTTGAGATGTTGATGTGGTGACATTACATATATCAACATCACAACACCTCAACACCTCATCTCACCAATAATTAAACTTTTTCAACTAAAAAAATAATCATTATGAAACTTAATTTAAGTTCGCAGATTGTATTAAATAAGGTACCGGAGCAGTACTATCGCCCTCGCACGGCAGTTGAGCGCTCCGAAATGACACGTTGCGAGAAACTCTTCACCGATATCTACCCGAAGGTAGAGGAGGGTGCAAAGGTAATCGCAGACGTTGTAGAGTCAGAAATCAAACGTGCAAAGGCTGCCGGCAAGAAGTGCGTGCTCGCCCTTGGCACCGGTCTGTCGTTGAACCCCATCTACGAGGAACTCATACATCGCCATGAGGCAGGCTTGAGTTTCGACAACGTGGTCGTGTTCAACGCATACGAGTACTTCCCACTCGATAAGAACTGCGCACAGAGTGCCATCAACCAGTTGCGTCACCGCTTCCTCGATCATGTCGACGTGAAGGCAGAGAATATCCACACCCCCGACGGCTCAATCGCACAGGACGAAGTGTTCGAACACTGTCGCGCCTACGAGCAGCTTATCGCTGCAGAGGGCGGCATCGACATCGCCCTGCTCGGTATCGGACGCATGGGTAACATCGCTGCCAACGAGCCAGGATCAAGTCTCGCCTCGCAGAGCCGCATCATCCTCATCGATCAGACGGCACGCGAGGAGATGAGCAACAGCTTCGGCACACTCGACCAGGTGCCGCCGTGCTCTATCACAATGGGTATCCACACACTGCTTTCCGCTCACAAGATGTTCCTCACAGCATGGGGCGAGGAGAAGTCGGAGGTGGTGCAGAAGATTGTAGAGGGTGGCATCACCGACACCGTGCCAGCATCGTTCGTACAGACACACAACGACGCTAAGTTCGTTATCGACCTCGCAGCAGCCAGCAAGCTGACACGCATCGTTCACCCGTGGCTCGTGACCAACTGCGAGTGGACCGACAAGACGATACGCGCCGCAGTGGTTTGGCTCTGCCAGCTCGTGCAGAAGCCTATCCTCAAGCTCACCAACAAGGACTATAACGAGAACGGACTCTCTGACCTGCTCGCCCTCTTCGGCTCGGCTTACAACTGCAACATAAAGATATTCAACGACCTGCAGCACACCATCACCGGCTGGCCTGGCGGCAAACCGAACGCCGACGACACCAACCGCCCGGAGCGCGCACTGCCAGCACAGAAGCGCGTGATAGTATTCTCGCCGCACCCCGACGACGACGTAATCTCGATGGGCGGCACAATCCGTCGACTCGTTCAGCAGAACCACGACGTGCATGTGGCTTATCAGACATCGGGCAACATCGCTGTCGGCGACGAGGAGGTGACACGCTTCATGCACTTCGTCAACGGCTACAACCAGCTCTTCTGCGACAACAAGGACGAGGTGATAAAGAAGATGTACGGCGACATCAAGGAGTTCTTCGCTCAGAAGAAGCCGAGCGATATGGACACCCCGGAGGTGCGCACCATCAAGGGACTCATACGCCGTGGCGAGGCACGCACCGCCTGCACATACAATGGTATACCGCTCGACCACGTCCACTTCCTCGACCTGCCGTTCTATGAGTCGGGCAAGATTGAGAAGCTGCCGATGGGCGAGGCGGATGTGAACATCGTTCGCGAACTGCTTCAGCAGGTTAAACCTCACCAGATATATGTAGCCGGCGACCTCGCCGACCCACACGGCACTCACCGCAAGTGTACCGATGCCGTCATGGCTGCCATCGACCTCGAGAAGGAGGCTGGTGCGAAGTGGCTCGACGACTGCCGCATCTGGATGTACCGCGGTGCATGGGCAGAGTGGGAAATAGAGAACATCGAGATGTGCGTGCCTATGTCGCCGGAGGAGCTTCGCGGCAAGCGCAACTGCATTCTCAAACACTCGTCGCAGATGGAGAGTGCACCATTCCTCGGCAACGACGAGCGACTCTTCTGGCAGCGCGCCGAAGACCGCAACCACGCCACAGCCGAACTCTATCATAGTCTCGGCTTGGCTTGCTACGAGGCAATGGAAGCATTCGTGCGCTATATTCCGTAACCCAAAGGGGGTGCACTTGTCTCAAGTGCACCAACAAAGTAGTAAGTGTATTAGTATTAGTATCCTTTCAATAGGTTCATTTATGCTTTGTTGGTGCACTTGAGACAAGTGCACCCCCTTTCGTTTCCCTCTGTTTTTGTTAAAAACCAACAAATTTGCAAATAATCAACGCCGTTGTTCGTTGGTTTGCAACAATTTAGTTAATTTTGTGGCGTATAGTGTTTTCTTACTAATTGTACTGTATTTACAGATAGACATATCATTAGTAATGAACAAGCAATTAGTAAGCAAGCAATTCGTAAATTAATAAAAAATCAAAATAGCAAAGATGAAGAAACTTTACTTGATGCTGTCAATGCTCTTCGCATTCGGCGCCGCAGCCAATGCCGTACCGGCAAAGAAGCTGCAGAAGGTTATCACGCTCACCAATGGCACACAGGTGTCGGTGGAGTTGCGTGGTGACGAGTACCTGAGTTGGTGGGAAGGCACCGACGGAACAGCTTATCGTACTACCGCTGCTGACGAGAATGTGTTCGAGGCGTTCGACCTCGAAGCGCAGAAGCCTGCCGCTGCCGCACGTCGTGCAAGAGCAGAGCAGGGACGTGTGGCACGTCTCGCACGTGTGAAGAACTCGCTGAAGGGTGCCGACGACAAGATGCGCGGACTCGGTGGCGACCATATCACATACAAGGGCGTGAAGAAAGGTCTTGTTGTGCTCGTCGACTTCAAGAACAAGAAGTTCGCCGACGGACACGACCTCGAGTACTATAAGAATGTGATCAACGGTAAAGACTTCTCCGACGAAGAAGAAGGCTACGTAGGCAGCGTGCGCGACTACTTCCTCGCACAGTCAAATGGACAGTTTGAGCTCGACTTCGACGTGGTAGGTCCTGTCACGATGTCAAAGAACTATGGCTACTATGGTAATGACGGAGCATATCAGAAAGACGAGAAGGTCTACGAGATGATTAAGGAGGCTTGCGATGGCATCCAGGATAAGGTGAACCTGAAGGACTATGACTGGGACGGCGACGGCGAAGCCGACCAGGTGTTCTTCCTCTATGCAGGCTTAGGTCAGGCATCGGGCGGCTCTGCCGGCACTATCTGGCCACACGAGTCGGAGTTGCGCTACTGGCCCTGCGGTGTGCTCTCTTATTCTACAGGTAAGATAAACACATACGCCTGCGCCAACGAGCTGCAGCCAGAAACGCAGGGCTCAAGCAGATATATCTCCGCAGGCATCGGTACCATCTGCCATGAGTTCTCCCACTGTCTCGGCTTTGCCGATATGTACGACACAACCGGCGGTGGCGGTTATGGCATGTCAGTCTTCGACGTGATGGATCAGGGTTCATACAACGGCAACGGCTTCGTGCCCTGCAACTACACCGCCTTCGAGCGTATCTACGCCGGTTGGGTGGAGGCGATAGAGCTTATTGATCCGGCAACGGTGAAGGACATGAAGTCGGTATCCGACTACGGACGCCCATTCATCATGTACAACTACAAGAACACCAACGAGTACTTCCTCATGGAGAACCGTCAGAACACCGGTTGGGATAAGGGACTCTATGGAAGCAACGGTCTGCTCATCGTGCACGTCAACTATGTTCCGTCGCGTTGGGCTAACAACAGCGTCAACTCGAGCGCCGAGAAGATACAGTGCTGCACGGTTGTAAACGCCGACGGCTCGCGCGAGAACACTCAATACTCGCTACAGGGCGACCTCTATCCGTATGAGGTGAAGGGCGTTACGATGAACGACGAGTTCACCGACGAGTCGGAACCGGCTGCAAAGCTCTACACCAAGAATTCTGACAACTCCTACGCGCTCGGTATTCCTATCACTCAGATAAAGCGTTCGAAGGGTTCTATCTCGTTCTTGGTTTGCGGTGGCGATGCCAACAATGTCATCGACAACACATTCAACGGTGTCGTTGACGGCATCAACGGCGTTACCGTAGCCAAGAAGGCGGCAGACAACCGCATCTACAGCATCGACGGTCGCTACCTCGGCACCGATGCCTCAGCACTTGGCAAGGGCATCTACGTCGTTGGAGGCAAGAAGATCGTAAAGTAACTTCAGGGGGTGCTTTCAGGGGGTGCACTTGTCTCAAGTGCACCAACCAAGCAAGCAAGAACTGCACCAACAAAATAAGAGGAGTATCAATATTGCTTTGTCGGTGCACTTGAGACAAGTGCACCCCCTTGAAGGCACCCGCCACCCGATCGGTTTCCGTCCGCCACCCGGTCAGATTCCGTTCGCCGCCCGATCAGATTGCGTCCGCCGTCCGATCAGATTGCGTCCGCTGTCCGATGACATACCCATAACAATCAAACGACGTGGGCAGCACATTAGAGTTTGAAAACCTCATATTTCGGTTTACAAAATATCAGAAAACTCAAATGTCGTCTTGACACTTGTTATGTCCGCATTATCAATTTGTTTTGTGTGTGCGCGAACCAAACATCATAATAATATTGTTTGGGCAAACGGAATAATTGCGTCATTTTGATTTTTTTAGTTCGCAAAAACTTATAAATATTAAGAAAAATATCACGTTTTTATGTGAAATGGAGCGTTTTTGTATTAAAACATAGCTTTTTGAGTTAAAATATTTGGTTGGGAAACAATTATTAATTAAATTTGCAAATGAGTTTTAAAATTTCATTAAGCGCATAGTGTTTTGTATGTGTTTTGTATTTGTAGAATAATGTTATCTTAACGAATACGAGGACGTACCAGATAAGAATAAAATCAAATAATAAATAATTAATTAATTTAAAGAGAGAGAATTAATATGAAAAAAAGACTGACAATGATGCTTGCCTGCCTCTTCCTCAGTATAGGAATGGCATTGGCACAGACCACAGTCAAGGGTTTCGTAGTCTCAAGTGAGGACGGCGAACCTGTGATTGGTGCCACCGTTAAGGTCAAGGGTGACAAGACAGACAAGGGAGCTGTCACCAACCTCGATGGTGAGTTCAAAATCGATGTAAAGCCGGGCACACAGCTCGTCATTACATATATTGGTATGCAGACAGCCACAATGCCTGCAAAAGACGGCATGAAGGTGACTCTCTATACGGATAGTGAGGCACTTGGTGAGGTGGTTGTAATGGGTTATGGTTCTGCCCGTAAGCTTGGTACCATTGCCGGTTCAGTATCTACTGTTAATTCGGAAAAGCTTTCAAATCGCCCGGTTGCTAACGTAGCCGACGCTCTTCAGGGTCAGGTGGCAGGTTTGCAGGTTATGACCTCTTCAGGTGATCCTTCAGCTACCGCTTCAATGCGTATTCGTGGTATTACTTCTATCAATGCAGCCACAGAACCTCTCTACATTCTTGATGGCTCAATGGTATCTCAGAATACATATCTCTCGCTTAACCCTAACGATATCGAGAATGTGACTGTTCTTAAGGATGCTTCTTCTACAGCTGTTTACGGTTCACTCGCTGCCAATGGCGTTATCGTAATCACAACAAAGAAGGGTAAGTATGGTCAGGCTCCTGAGGTGTCTGTTTCGGCTTCTTACTCTATGTCACAGCTTGCTGGTGACAAGACAGAGGTGATGAACGCTAACCAGTGGTTGGATTTCCAGCAGGTTGTCAACCCGAGTCTCGCAACCAACGCTGGTTACCTTGCAAAGAAGAACTTCTATAAGAAGACTGGTGTTTCTACCAACTGGCGCGACTACTTCTTCGGTAGCTCAGCTCCTACTGTGAACATCAACGCTTCGGTACGTGGCGGTACATCTAACGCCAACTATCTTATCTCATACGGTCACTACAAGGCAGACGGTATCATGGACGACTCAAGCTTGCGCCGTGAGACTGTTCGTGCAAACGTAGAGATTAAGGTTAACGACTGGTTGAAGCTCGGTTCTAACACCAACCTTGCTTATACAAAGAACAATACAACAGCATTTGGCAGCCAAGGCACCAGCTTGTACAACAAGATTTTTGCTGCACGTATGTATCTGCCAACACAGAGCCCATACGAAATGCTTGATGTGGATATGGAGAAAGGTACATTCTCTGGCTATGGCAAGAAACTCCACAAGTATGATGATATGAGTGGTGTCTACTCTCCGGAGTGGCTCTCGGAGCTGCAGCCTTCATACAACGATCGTATCCGTATCAACGAGAACGTATTCGTTAACCTTAGCCCGATTAAGGGATTGAATATCCGTTCGTCTTTGGGTCTCGACTGCAACGACTATCGTACATTCTATAAGCAGCTCAGCACTCAGGGCGAGGACTACAACATCTTCCCGACTGGTCAGGTGAACAAGTCGATGTCACGTTTCTACCGTTGGACAGTTACCAACACTGCTGAGTACAAGTTTAATGTTGCTCGTGTACACGACTTTACAGTGCTCCTGGGTCAGGAGTCAATGAACGATAAGACTACCGCATTCAGCGCAGGTATGGCAGGTCTTACAGACAACCGCCTCCTCCTTATGTCGCGCGGTGTGCAGGCTTATGCCAGTGTTCCTGGCGACTCTGAGACAAAAGAGGCTCGCAACTCTTGGTTCGCAATGGCTAACTACGCTTACGGCAACCGCTACTTCCTCGACCTCTCTGGTCGTCGCGACGGTTCTTCGCTCTTCGCAGAAGGTCATCAGTGGGCTACATTCGGTGCTGCTGCCATTATGTGGAACGTAACGGGTGAGAAGTTTATGCAGTCGTCAAAGAAGTGGCTTGACGAGTTGCAGGTTAAGGCTTCTTACGGTGTTACTGGTAATGCCAATATCTCTTCAAACCTCGCATTAGCTCTTGCAGGTGTTAGTGGCAACTATAATGGTGTCGCAGGTCTTGGCGTTGTTAATCCGCGCAACTCAGAACTCTCTTGGGAGAAGGTTAAGACCCTCAACCTCGCACTCTCTGGACGTATGTTCAAGAGATTTACATACAACTTCGAGTTCTTCGACAAGAAGACTGTTGATATGATTCTTGCTGTGCCTGTATCTTATACAACAGGTTTCGGCTCTCGTTATGCTAACGTAGGTTCGCTCTTCAACCGTGGTTTCGAGGCTACAGTAGGATGCGACATCTTCAGCACAAAGGATTTGTACTGGAACGTAAGTGCAAACGTAAGCTACACAAAGAACGAGATTACGAAGCTCTTCAACGGTCAGGACGAGTACGCTATGAGCGACTATACCAAGCTGAAGGTAGGTCACCCGTACGGTGAGTTCTATATGGTACGTTGGAGCCACGTAGACCCAGCTGACGGTCAGAACGTATGGCTCGACAAGTACGGCAACGAGACAAAGGTTTACGATGAGAACAACCGCGTGTTTACAGGCAAGAACGCTTCTGCACCTTGGCAGTTCGGTCTTAACTCTACTACATCTTGGAAGGGCTTGACACTTGAGCTGCAGTTTGCTGGCGTGTTCGGTCGCTCAATGATCAACCAGGAGCGTTACTTTATCGAGAACCCAAGTTTCGCAACACAGTGGAACCAGAGCACAAAGATGTGCGATATGTGGCAGAAGCCGGGCGATGTTACAACAATCGCTGCAGCTAACGCACAGCGCCATATGGATACCCACTTGCTCGAGAACGCAAACTTCCTTCGTCTGAAGTTCTTGCAGCTCTCTTACAAGTTGCCACAGCAGTGGATGAACGCTACACACATCCTCAAGGGTGTTACTGTTTACTTCGCTTCACGTAACCTGTTCACCATCACTAACTATAGTGGCTACGATCCTGAGGTTGACGAATTCTTGTCTGTAGGTAACTATCCTAACACACGTCAGTACTCATTCGGTGCACAGTTAACATTCTAATATATCACATATAATAAGGAGATAAAGTATATGAAAAAAATATATTTGACATTGGCACTTGCAGTTGGTCTTATGACTACTTCTTGCGAGCTCGACATCGAACCAGTAGGCTACCTGCCTACCGATTCGGCACTTGAGACTCCTTCCAGCTTCAACGCTGCGCGTGCCACACTTTATGCAGCACTCAAGGGCTGCGTAAGCGGTAATAGCTTCATTAACTCTACCGACGTGCAGTCTGACCAGTTCAATGCTATGGCTGGTTTCTCAAACACGCTCGGTGACATGTATCGTTGGGACTTTACAACACAGACAGGATCGTTCTCAAGTGTGTATGGAGGCTATCAGGGTCTCATCTCGCAGGCTAACTTCATCATCGACGGTTATGCAAAGGCTAAGCCAGAGGAAAAGCCCGACCTTTTCCCTGACGGTGACAACGTGAAAGGCACTGAAGGTCTTAAGATTGCACATGCAGCGTTAGGCGATGCTTACTTCATGCGTGCTTATGCTATCTTCGGTCTTTTGGAGTACTATAGTCCCGCATATAGCGAAACAAATGCAACACAGCCAGACCTTGGTGCATCATACAATTTGCATTTTAGCGAGAATTTTAACCCTGCATCATATCCTGGACGTAACACACTTGAAGAGTCGTACAAGCAGGTAAACGATGACCTCGACAAGGCTATGCAGTATGTTACAACAACTGGTATATACCGCTCTGAGTATGTAACTCTCGACTGTATCCACGCTCTTCGTGCACGTGTAGCTCTGAATAAGAAGGATTACGTGACGGCATATAAGGAGGCTGAACTTGTTATCAAGAACACTACTGCAAAGTATGCACTTTGTTCTTCTGCATCTCAGCTTGTCAACGAGTGGTACTATGATGGTATGCAGTTCCAGTATGACAAGAAGTATAATGGTACTTCGGAGTCGCTCTTTACCCTTGTTTCATCTTCAACATCCGACTTGCCTAACGCTACAGGTGGTGTTTATCTCCCGAAGCAGATTGGCTCGACACCAGACTATATCCCGACAAAGGATTTGTTGAACCTCTACGATGCAAAGGACTACCGCCGTTCTGTATTCTTTACAGAGGTTAGCGTGGTTACATCTACTGGTGCAGCTGGTCGTGTACAGTGTCTCAATAAGTTTAACAAGGAGGGTATCCTTTGGCTCATGACAAGTAAGGACGAGTCGGCAGAATTCTCTCACATGCCGAAGGTGTTCCGCTTGCCGGAGATGTATCTCATCGCAGCTGAAGCTTATGCACTCGCTCCTACACCTGACCTGACAAAGGCTGCCAAGTATCTGAACGACTTCCGCAAGAAGCGTATCTCAGGCTTCAAGGCTGTTACATATACAGATGCTGCAACTCTTCTTTCTGATGTAAAGGATGAACGCGCACGCGAGTTCGTAGGTGAGGGCTTCCGCTTCAAGGATCTCAAGCGTTACGGCATGGGCGTAAAGCGTGGCGTACCACAGCAGCGCGACCTCTGTAGCAACCCAGGTTCTAACACAACCGACCTCAACATTGCTGCAACAGACTATCGTATGCTTTGGCCGATCCCGAAGGGCGAAGTTGAGGTAAATAAGAAGTTGAAGCAGAACCCTGGCTACTAATTCATAAAACGAATACGTAACATTTAAAAACAGAACAAATATGAAATATATAAAATTGTTCATGCTGATGGTTGCAGCCATACTCTTCACTGCTTGTAGTGATGAAGAAACCTACAATACAGATGCAACTACTGCCGTGGAGTTTGAAAAAACTACAATGACAGTAAAGGAGAACGAGGGACTGATTAAGCTCCCCGTTAAGATTACCGGAAAGCGTAATGGTATGATTCGTCTCACCATCAAGGCAGAGGGCGTTGATGGTGGCAGCGAAGCAGCAGCTAAGGAGAGTGTTAATGGCTCTGAGGGCGACTATTCAATCACAACCAAGACTCTTGTTGTGAAGACCGACACTATTACAAGTGAGGTTATGAACTTCGAGATGAAGGTGCTTGATGATAAGATTATTAATAGCGACCGCAAGGTGCGCTTCACACTCAGCGTTGAAGGTGCAAAGTTAGGTGCGAAGAATACTCTTGATGTGAAAATCGAGAACGATGAACGTACAATTTATGACCTCATTGCTGGTGATTGGTTGATGTACTATTCTGAGGTGCAGTTTGACAAAGAAGGCAATCCGTTGATGAATGAAGACGGAACTCCGGTTGTGAAGGATTACACGGCAGACGTTACATTGTCTGTAATTGCTGATGATGACTCACCACTTCGCGGTAAGCAGGTGCTTGCTTATACTTCTAAGTTCAATTTCGCTTTGACAGGAAGTGAAGTGCCGTTGTCATGGAGCTTCAACTACTCGTATGATGAGGCTGCAAAGAATGGTCAGCTTAATTTCAACTGTACATCTAAGGAAACTGTTTACTCAGTCCAGGGATATGAATTCTCTTGGCAGGTAGTAAAGAATGACAAGTTGGCTGATGGTGAGATTAAGGGTAAGTTCACTGTTGATGAGAACAACGCTGTTTCGAAGGAGATAACATTCAATCCTAACGATGTACTCTATATCTCTGCTTCGGGCATGGCAGTTCCCTATGTTAATCTCAAGCTTCAGAGAAAATAAGACTTAAACTCGTTGTTGTGATTTACACATAACATAAACTCATAGGGCGGATTGTCGGGGCTTTAATGACTCCGTCAATCCGCTTCGTGGTTTTTAAAATCAATTCAAAGATATGACAAAGAAATTTATCGCAATTGCTCTTCTTGCTTCAGCCGCACTGCAAGTTTCGGCAGCAGAACGCTCGGAGACTCAGATACGTCAGGCAGCCGCTGCTGCGCTTGCGAAGATGCCTTCTGCAATGCACAAGGTGCGCTCGGCTCAGCCTTTGCGCATACTTGCAAAGAACACACAGCTCACAGTTGTTGGCTACGAAAATGGTGGCTTTGCCATTGTTGCTAATGACGATCAGTTTAAACCCGTGTTTGGCTACTCTGAGACACAGTTTACAACAAATAATAACCCTGGCTTCGATTGGTATATGACAACGCTGAACGCTTCGCTCGAACGTGCAAAGCAGCAGGGACGTAAACTGGAAGAAGCCAAACCGTCGCCTGAATACGCAGCAAGCGTAGGCGAATTGCTTACCACACGTTGGGGACAGGATACTCCATACAACAATATGACTCCGCTCTACACCGACAAGAAGACGGGCAAAAAGAAGCATTATGTTACGGGATGTGTGTCTACCGCGATGTCTATGATTTTGCACTATTTCAAGTATCCGGTGCATGGTGAGGGCGATGTTCGTTACGACTTTGCACCTGGTTCAGGTGAACCGTCACAGACTCTTGAGGCTGACTTTAGCAATACTACATATCAGTGGAATAAGATGCTCAACGAATACAAGGATGGCTCTTATACCGAAGAGCAGGCTAATGCTGTAGCTACTATCATGAAGCACTGTGGTTATGCCGTGAGTATGCAGTACACAATCAGCGGTTCGGGTGCTTTCATCTATGAGTCGTGCCGTGCGCTACGCAAGTACTTCGGCTTTAATAAGAACATAAAGTGCTATAATCGTTCGTTCTTCAATGTAGAAGAGTGGATGAATATTGTTTATCGCGAGCTCAACGACAAGTGTCCAGTGCTTTATGGTGGTCAGAGTAATACTACTGGTGGTCACTGTTTCATTCTTGATGGTTACAATGAGGATGGCGATGTGCATGTCAACTGGGGATGGAACGGTGACCAGAATGGATATTTTGATATCGCAGGTCTCAATGGTTTCAGCGACGGACAGCAGATGGTAGAGATGCGTACTGCAACTGATAAACGTTATCAGGGCTCTGTACGCTCGCTCATTTGCATGAGTGGAAAACTGGATATGACCTATGATGAGAAGACTATCACCGCAAGCTTGGATGGTTATTTGATTAATACCGATATTGATCCATTCTCGGGCTATATTCAGCTTAGAGCTATCAATATCAAAACAGGTAAAGCTTATCTCCTAAAGAAAGGACAGCGACTGGATGGCCAGGATACAAGTAAGGGATTCTGGATAGATGACATTACTGGTTCTGTAGCAGCACTCCCTGCTGGCGAATATCGCGTGTTCCTTGCTGCTAAGGACGACGAAGAAGAGACATGGCAGCCAATTCGTAGCCATGAGGTAGACCATAATAGCTATATCTTGGTTATCAATGAAAACCGTGAGATAGAGTCGCTTGAGTTGGATAGCGACAGTAGCTGGACCGGTATTGAGAGTGTAGTGACAAGTGGTAACACCACACCTGCTGTGCGCGGTGTCTACTCGCTCGACGGACGCTATCTTGGCAACGATGTGTCGAAGCTCGGTAAGGGACTCTACATCGTTAATGGCGAGAAGGTTGTGAAGTAAACAGTTTAGTTCACATTATATATAAAGCAAATGCTTAACCGGCAAAACGCTGGTTAAGCATTTGCTTTTTTGTTAATCGGTCTTGTTGCTTGCTCGTTCTTCTATTCTTCCACTACATTCTTCTGTATTTCCATATTGTTAAGTCTCCTTTTGAAAAAATATATTATCGTTTTTTTTGTTCTTTCCTATTTTTAGCGTATTTTTGCATAATCATATAGGCTGCACGCAGCAGTCTTGCTAAATACAATGCTTATGCAAACAAGATGTCACCTTTCGGTAATCGCCCACAAGTTGGCGGAAAAATACGGCGAACGTCCCGCGTTCACCTATAAAAGCTTTGGCTCTTCTGTTTGGAAGAAGACCAGTTACAACCGCTTCTCACAGTTGGTAAAGCAAGCGAGCAACGCTCTGCTCAACCTTGGTGCGAAGCCGCATGACAAGATTGCTGTGTTCTCACAGAATTGTCTGCAGTACCTCATTACCGACTTCGGTGCCTATGGTGTGAAGCTTGTATCTATCCCGTTCTATGCCACAGCCTCTGAGCAGCAGATACAATATATGATTAACGATGCGCAGGTGCGCTTCATCTTTGTCGGCGAGCAGGAGCAGTACGACAAGGCACACCGCATATTCGCACTCTGCCATACGTTGGAGCGCATCATCATCTTCGACCGCTCTGTGCGCATCTCTACACACGACCCCGCAGCACTCTACTTCGACGACTTCCTGAAGCACGGCGAAGGCTTGCCGCGCCAGTCGGAAGTGGAGCAGTTGTATAACGAGGCATCGATGGACGACCTCTGTAACATCCTCTACACATCTGGTACAACTGGCGATTCAAAGGGTGTTATGCTCACATACGGTCAGTACGATGCAGCACTCACAGTTAATGCCGCTGTGGTAGACATCAGCGATAAAGACCGCACAATGCAGTTCCTGCCAGTCACGCACATCTTCGAGCGTGGCTTCACATACCTCAGCTTCTCGGTCGGAGCACACATTATCATCAATACCGACCCGCACGAGGTACAGCAGGCGATGCGCGAGACACATCCGACGTGTATGTCGGCAGTGCCGCGCTTCTGGGAGAAGGTGTATCAGGCAGTGCTGGAGAAGATAGAAAGTGCAGGTCCGCTGCAGCAGAAACTCTTCCGCCATGCGCTTGAGGTGGGACGTCGCTACAACGTCGACTGCAAGAGCCGCCGCAAGTGTCCGTCGCCATGGCTTGCTATGGAGTACAAACTCGTTGACAAGACAATTCTGCGACTCGTTCGCAAGCAGCTCGGCTTGGAGAACAGTAATATATTCCCAACAGCAGGTGCACGTGTGGCACCGGAGGTGGAACGCTTCGTTCACTCCGTAGGCATCAACATGGTTGTGGGCTACGGCCTCACAGAGAGTCTTGCCACCGTGTCGTGCGACCGCAGCGACAAGCCATACACAATCGGCGGCGTAGGCTATCCGATTCCGGGCATCGACGTGAAGATAGGCGACAACGACGAGGTGCTCCTCAAGGGTCCGACCATCACTAAGGGGTACTATCACCGCGACGCAGCCAATAAGGAGGCATTCACCGAAGACGGCTATTTCCGCACAGGCGACGCTGGATACATAAAGGACGGAGAACTCTTCCTCACCGACCGTATCAAGGACCTCTTCAAGACATCCAACGGCAAGTATGTGGCACCACAGCTCGTGGAGTCGCTCATCCTCGTCGACAAGTATATCGACCAGGTGGCAGTGGTTGCCAACGAACGCAAGTTCGTATCGGCACTCATCGTGCCAGAATTCCGACTCGTGGAGGAGTGGGCGAAGGAGCACGGTATCGAGTTTAGCTCACGCGAAGACCTCTGCGCCAACGAGCGTGTCAACAAGATGATACTCGCACGCATACAGACCTTGCAGCAGCAGCTCGCACACTACGAGCAGGTGAAGCGCATCACACTCATCCCGCACCACTTCTCGTTGGAGTCGGGCGAGCTCACCAATACGCTAAAGATACGCCGCCCCGTGGTGTACAAGAACTACAAGCAGGAAATAGAAAAAATGTACGAAGAATAATGATCACTTCCGACCAACTGAAAGATGTGCTTGAGCGCACCGATGCCCTCAAGCACTATCTTAATATAGACCAGAAGAAAGTAGAATACGAAGAAGAACAGCTCCGCACGCAGGCTCCCGACTTTTGGGAAGACCCGAAGCGTGCTGAGGAACAGATGAAGAAGGTGAAGACGCTGGAGCGTTGGATAAAAGGCTACGCTGGTGTGCGTCAGCTTGCCGATGAGCTGCAGCTCGCCGTCGACTTCTATAAGGATGAACTCGTCACCGAAGAGGAGGTGGACGACGATTATGCCAAAGCCATCGCTGCCATCGAAGACCTCGAACTGATGAACATGCTGCGCCAGAAGGAAGACCCTATGGACTGCGTGATGAAGATTAATTCAGGTGCAGGTGGCACGGAAAGTCAGGATTGGGCGCAGATGCTCATGCGTATGTATATGCGCTGGGCTGAGGCTCACGGACATAAGGTGACAATCAGCAACCTTCAAGAGGGCGATGAGGCAGGCATCAAGAGCGTTACGATGGAGATAGAAGGCGGCGAGTATGCCTACGGTTTCCTCAAGAGCGAGAATGGAGTGCACCGCCTCGTGCGTGTGTCGCCGTTCAACGCGCAGGGCAAGCGCATGACATCGTTCGCTTCGGTGTTCGTGTCACCACTTGTCGACGACACCATAGAAGTATATGTCGATCCGTCGAAGGTTAGTTGGGACCTCTTCCGCTCAGGCGGTGCAGGCGGTCAGAACGTGAACAAGGTAGAGACGGGTGTACGCCTGCGCTACCAGTACACCGACCCCGATACCGGTGAGGAAGAAGAAATCCTCATCGAGAACACCGAAAGCCGCAAACAGCTCGAGAACCGCAACAACGCTATGCGCCTCCTCAAGTCGCAGCTCTACGACCGCGCCATGAAGAAACGTCTTGAGGCGCAAGCTAAGATAGAGGCAGGCAAGAAGAAGATAGAGTGGGGCAGTCAGATACGCAGCTACGTCTTCGACGACCGCCGCGTGAAAGACCACCGCACCAACTTCCAAACCACTGATGTCGATGGCGTGATGGATGGCAAGATAGACGGCTTCATCAAGGCGTATCTTATGGAGTTCCCAGTTAGCGAGGAGGAATAAGAGGGAATGCTATAGAGATTCTGTAGGTTCTATATGTTCTAGAAGCTCTAGATACTCTAGAAATTCTAGATCTTCTAGAAATTATAGAAGAGAAAAAACAAGACAATCAATTAAAAATCAAAATAACTATGAGCCAGAAAAGTAATATTCGTCGCGCAAAGTATGCGGCAGAGCAAGAGAAGAAAGCAAAGAAGGTAGTGAAAGGAATCATCTGGACGCTCGTCGGACTTACGGTAGCGTACATGATTTGGACCTTTACCCAGTCTTAATAAGAAACAAAAAATAAAACGATATTATGAAAGCAACAAGTAGAGTAATTAATGCTAAATTTGTTGAAATGGACTGGAAAAGTATGGAACCATACAACACGGAAAACGACACATATAGATGTCGTGTTATATTTTCCGAGTGTTCGGATACATCGGACGGTTCAGATAACAAGGCGCTGGCGTTCTTGCAAAAAGTCGTAAGTGGTAACTTGTATTCGGTTGTTATCAATATGGATGCAAAGGAATTCGGTGAAAATGAAGACGAAAAAACCAAAACATTTACCGATGCGATGAAGGATGAAAGCGGGAATATTATACCTATTCCACTAACTGTTGTAAGCGTAGCATTAGATAAAATGTATTATACTGAAGCCGGTTTGCCGGTGGATGTGCGCAAAATTGTATATATTGGTACGGACAACCACGAGGAGCAAGCAATAGCAAGTGTAACACGTCGTATCACTAAACAGATAGAGGATGGTGAACTATTCGCAGAAAATCCGACAAAGAAGCAAGGTGGATTAGAAATTGAACGTAAGTTCCTCATACGTAAAGGCAGCGACTTCAAGTCGGCTGCCTTTTCTCATAGCCGTATCAAGCAGGGATACATGCCCTGCCAGACGGCTACCGTGCGTGTCCGCACCCGCGACGACCGCTCCTGGCTCACCATCAAGAGTCACAGCGACCGTGCCGGGCTCTCGCGCTACGAGTTTGAGAAGGAGATAACGAACGATGAGGCGGAGCATCTCTTCGAGCTTTGTCGCGGCGGAGTGATAGACAAGTGTCGCTGGCTTGTGAAGTCGCCCGACGGGCGCCACACGTTCGAGGTCGACGAGTTCTTCGGCGACAACGCCGGACTCGTAGTTGCCGAGGTGGAACTCGCCTCGGAGGATGAACCCTTTGCAAAGCCCAGCTTCATCGGTGAGGAGGTGACGGGCGACCGCCGCTATTACAACTCACAACTGCTCGTACACCCGTATAAAGAGTGGTAGTATATGTGGCTGCGTGGGTATGGCAGGGATGCCATACCCTCCTAAGTTGGCTTAGAAGTTCTTTTCAAGAAACTTCACCAGTCCCCAACGCACAGAGCGCAGTCCAAACTGCTCGGTGTGAATGTCCTCCGGCTTAATCCACATACACTCTGCAGCATCGTCGTTGGCGGCGAGCACCGTCTCATCCTCGATGTCGCACTCGTAGAACATGTCGAGCGTAGGCAGTTCGATGCCACTATAACGATAGACGTTGGGCAGCGAGAAGAGGTAGTGCACGGCAGTGACATTTAGTCCGGTCTCCTCTAATACTTCACGCTTCACGCCCTCCTCCGATGTCTCACCAATTTCGGTAAATCCGCCAGGGAGATCGAGTGTACCCTTTGCAGGCTCCTGCTTGCGCAGAGTGACGAGTATTTCGCCCTCGCTGTTCTTGATGATTGCTACGTTGGCTGCACTGGGATTCATAAAATACTCGAATCCGCAATTCTCACATTTCTTACTTCTCACACCATTCTCTACAAAATGATGGCTGCCACAACGTGGACAGTACTCGAACTTCTCTAATGGATGCATTTCTGTTACTATTAATTAATGATTACAAAAGCACTTTTATGTACTGCAATATTACAAAAAAAAGTGCTACCTTTGCAAATAAATATTCTAAAAACCAACTTTTGTAACAGAAATGAAATACTTCGCATACCCGATGCGCGGTTCTATGCTTGCGCTCAAGACCATACTTCTCTCAGTGTTTTGCCTTATTCTCGCTGCGCCTGCTCTCGCACAGCGCGCGTTCGACGTGCAACTTTGGCAGAAGAAAGTCCCAAACAGCAACGCCTTGGGCGATACCGCATACGTGAAGGTGTTCCTTCCGGAGGAGAAGCGTGCTACGGGGCGCGCTGTTGTCATCTGCCCTGGTGGAGGCTACGAGAGTCTGTCGATGGGGCACGAAGGCACCGACTGGGCTCCGTTCTTCAACGATCAAGGCATAGCAGCCATCGTGCTTCACTATCGTATGCCTGCAGGCAATCCGAAGGTGCCCGTTAGTGATGCTGAGGAGGCACTGCGCTTGGTGCGTGCCAATGCCGAGGCATGGCATATTGATAAGGACAACGTGGGCGTGATGGGATTTTCGGCAGGCGGACACCTCGCCTCTACGGTAGCCACACTCTCTAAGGACGAGGCTAAGCCCAACTTCCAGATACTCTTCTATCCGGTGATTACGATGCTCGATGGCTATTGTCATCAAGGCTCGCGTAAGAACCTGCTCGGCGAGCGTCCACGCAAGAAGGATGAACAGAAATACTGCACCGACCTTCAGGTGACACGTCTCACACCGCGCGCTTTCATCGCCCTCTCCGACGATGATCATGTGGTGCAACCGATGAATGGCGTCAACTACTACGCTGAGCTTTATCGTCACGACGTTCCGGCGTCGCTACATGTGTATCCTGGTGGCGGACATGGCTACGGCTTGCGCACCAGCTTTCGCTATCACATCGAGATGCTGCTCGATCTGAAAGCGTGGCTGCAGAGCTTCTAAATATTGTCAATAAACGAAGTCATTCTGCTTATTTTCCGAAAATAATGCGTAAGTTTGCATATTAAAACAAGCAAACAAGCAATACAACGATGAATATTATGACAAAAAAGGTTGCTGCATTTGCTTTTGCAGCACTTACTGCGCTCGGCTTCACATCATGCAACGAGCGCAAATTCCACGTGGAAGGCAACATCGAGAATGCTGCCGACTCCGTTCTCTACTTCGAGAATATGGGTCTGAATGGTGTACAGACCGTCGACTCGGTGAAACTCTCTGCCGATGGCGCGTTCTCGTTCGATGGCAAGGCTGTCACAGCCCCCGAGTTCTACCGCCTGCGTATCGCTGGACAAATCATAAACGTGTCAATCGATTCTACCGAGACCATCACCGTAAAGGCGAAATATCCCGCAATGGCTTCCGACTATGAGGTGAGCGGATCGGACGACTGCTCGCGTATCAAGGAACTCGCACTAATGCAGATGCAGCTGCAGCAGCGTATCAACAACATCGCTCGCAACCCACAACTCGGTGTTGATGCCGTTGCGGATAGTGTACAGAAGGTGCTGGAGGCATACAAGACCGACGTGAAGACACGCTATATCTTCAAGCAGCCGATGAAGGCATCTTCCTACTTTGCCCTCTTTCAGACGCTATATGCAGGCGGTCAGCCCATGCTCATCTTCAACCCGCGCACCTCGGAGCAGGATGTGCGTGTGTTCGCTGCTGTGGCTACCAGCTGGGATGCGTTCTACCCCAACGCTGAGCGTGGTAAGAACCTCCACAATATAGCTATCGAGGGTATGAAAGAGGTGCGTATGTTGCGCAGCAAGGCTGAGGCATCTATCGACCCAGCTAAGGTGAACACTTCTGGTATGCTCGACTTCACGCTCACCGACAATCGTGGTGCACAGCGCAATCTCTCCTCGCTCAAAGGTAAGGTGGTGATGCTCGACTTCCATGTCTTTGCTACTGGCGAGTCGATGAAGCGCATCATGATGTTGCGCGAATTGTACAACAAGTATCATGCTCAGGGATTTGAAATCTATCAGGTGAGCCTCGACGAAGACGAGCACTTCTGGAAGACACAGACCTCCGCACTGCCATGGGTGAGCACACGTATGGACGACGATTCGCAACAAGTACTCCGTCTCTACAACGTGCAGCAGGTGCCTACGTTCTTCCTGCTCGACCGCAACTGCAACGTCGTGAAGCGCGATGCGCAGATAAAGGATATAGAGGCAGAAATCAAAGCACTATTGTAATAGATTGTAAGTGGAAAAGCCCGTACTGTGCTTTTTTCTCTCAAATTGAAAGCATTTTTGACAGAAGTGCTTTCAATTTGAAACTTTGTGCTAATTATTACGAAAATGCCTTGCTAATTTATTCGTATTTGCGTAAATAGTTGTAATTTTGCAGTCGTAATAATCATGGGGCTATCAAGGCTCCGCTTTAAGGTAAAAGGATAAGCAAAATGACAAAGTCGGTAAGATTTACAAAGATGCATGGAGCAGGCAACGACTACATCTACGTTGACGCGCAGAAGTACGACGTGCCCGACCCGTCTGCGGCTGCCATCGCATGGAGCGACCGCCACACAGGCATCGGTAGCGACGGACTTGTGCTTATCGGCAAACCTTATGGCGGTGTTGATGCCGACTTCTCCATGCGCATCTTTAACGCTGATGGTTCGGAAGCGAAGATGTGCGGCAATGCTTCGTGTTGCATCGGAAAGTATCTCTACGAGCGTCGGCTCACCGACAAGACAACGATACGTCTGCAGACACTCTCGGGCGTGAAGATTCTGAAGCTGCATCTTGTTGGCAACGAGCCCCCGGAAACCAAGGTGGAGAGCGTAACGGTGGATATGCTTGCACCTTCGTTTCGCGTGCCCGAGCAGTATGACGAGACGGTTGGCGGAGTGCTCACCGTCGGTTCGCGCACGTTCCACGGCACGTTCGTGTCGATGGGCAACCCCCATTTTGTATGCTTTGTTGACGATATCGATACGCTCGATGTGGCTCGCTACGGCTCTGCCATGGAGTATGCTACGGCGTTCCCAGAGCGTTGCAACATTGAGTTTGCAGAACTGAAGTCAGATGGCAACATCCGCACACGAGTGTGGGAGCGTGGCAGTGGTATCACCATGGCATGCGGCACAGGTGCTTGTGCAACAGCTGTGGCAGCGGCGGTTACGGGTAGAGCCTTGCGTCGTAGCATCATCGCCATGGATGGTGGCACCTTACATATCGAATGGAATGAAGCCGACGGACATGTCTATATGACAGGACCGGCGGCTTTCGTTTTTGATGGAGAAATAGAGATTTAAATCATAATTCAGGATTGCATGGTTCTGTGTTCAGCGTACAATGTTCTGCATTCAGCAATCATGATATAAAAACTTAGAGAGTATGGCTTTGGTTAACGAACATTTCTTGAAACTCTCGGACAGCTATCTGTTCGCAGACATTGCCCGGAAGGTGAACGCCTTCAAAGTGTCGCATCCGCAGATGCGTGTCATCAGTCTTGGCATCGGCGACGTAACGCAGCCGTTGTGCCCCGCCGTAGTGGATGCAATGCATAAGGCAGTAGACGAGATGGCATCGGCAGACACGTTCCACGGCTACGGGCCGGAGCATGGTTACGACTTCCTGCGCGAGGCGATAATCAAGAACGACTTCGCACCGCGTGGCATACATCTCGACCCGAGCGAAGTGTTCGTCAACGACGGAGCAAAGAGCGACACGGGCAACATCGGCGAGATTGTGCGCTGGGACAACTCTATCGGTGTCACCGACCCGATATACCCGGTGTATATCGACTCGAACGTGATGTGCGGACGCGCCGGAGTGCTTGAAAACGGTCGTTGGAGCAATGTCAACTACCTGCCATGCACGGCTGAGAATGGCTTCGTGCCGCAGATACCCGACCATCGTGTTGATATGATTTACCTCTGCTATCCGAATAACCCCACGGGAACGGTGCTCTCGAAAGCCGAACTGAAGAAATGGGTGAAGTATGCGCTGGCTAACGACACGCTCATTCTCTACGATGCAGCCTACGAGGCATACATCCAAGATGCCGACATACCGCACTCTATATACGAGATACGCGGCGCAAAGCAATGCGCCATTGAGTTTCGCAGCTATTCGAAGACAGCCGGCTTCACCGGTGTGCGCTGCGGTTATACCGTCATACCGAAGGAACTCACCGCCGTCACGCTCGATGGCAAGCAGCGCGTGCCGCTCAACCATCTGTGGGAGCGTCGCCAGTCGACCAAGTTTAACGGCACAAGCTACATATCGCAACGCGCCGCTGCCGCAATATATACGCCCGAGGGCAAGCGTCAGGTGCGTGACACGATAGCCTATTATATGCAAAACGCCGAGCTGCTGCGCGAGTCGCTCACGCAGATGGGCTTCGAGGTGTTCGGCGGAAGAAACGCTCCATATCTATGGGTGAAGACACCGCACGGCATCGACTCGTGGCGCTTCTTCGAGCAGATGCTCTATGCTGTGGGTGTGGTCTGCACGCCAGGCGTGGGCTTCGGACCAAGTGGTGAGGGCTATGTGCGTCTCACAGCCTTCGGAAAGCGTGAAGATTGTGAGGAGGCGATGCGCAGGATAGGGGAGTGGATACGTTCCACTCACTAAATTTATATAACAAGATAAGAATAAAAACAATATAACGACTAAATACCCAACAGACAATGGCAAATTTACGATTTGAGGTTGTAGCCGATGCTTTCAATAAGAAAGCAGTTGAAGTGATCACACCCGTAGAACGTCCGTCGGAGTTCTTCGGCAAGAACGTGTTCAACCGTGCGAAGATGTACAAATATCTGCCACGCGAAGTGTACGAAAAACTCATCGACGTTATCGACAACGGAGCACGTCTCGACCGTTCCATGGCTGATGCCGTGGCTAAAGGCATGAAACAATGGGCTGACGAGAATGGCGTCACACACTACACACACTGGTTTCAGCCGCTCACTGAGGGCACAGCCGAGAAGCACGATGCCTTCATCGAGCACGACGGCAAGGGCGGAATGATCGAGGAGTTCTCGGGCAAACTGCTCGTGCAGCAAGAGCCTGATGCCAGCTCGTTCCCTAACGGAGGCATCCGCAACACCTTCGAGGCACGTGGCTACTCGGCTTGGGACCCGACATCGCCGGTGTTCATCATCGACGACACGCTCTGTATTCCTACCATCTTCATCTCATACACGGGCGAAGCACTCGACTATAAAGCACCGCTCCTGCGCTCGCTTCACGCTGTGAACGAGGCGGCAACGGCTGTCTGTCACTACTTCTATCCGGAGGTTAAGAAGGTCATCTCCAACCTCGGTTGGGAGCAGGAGTACTTCCTCGTCGACGAGGGACTCTACTCGGCACGTCCCGACCTTATGCTCACCGGCCGCACACTCATGGGCCACGACTCTGCAAAGAACCAGCAGATGGACGACCACTACTTCGGTGCTATCCCCGAGCGTGTGCAGGCGTTCATGAAGGATCTTGAGATTCAGGCGCTGGAGCTTGGCATCCCTTGCAAGACCCGTCACAACGAGGTGGCACCCAACCAGTTCGAGTTGGCGCCAATCTTCGAGGAGACCAACATCGCCATCGACCATAACATGCTCCTCATGTCGCTCATGAAGAAGGTGGCACGCCGCCATGGCTTCCGCGTGTTGCTCCACGAGAAACCGTTCGCAGGCATCAACGGTTCGGGCAAGCACGAGAACTGGAGTCTTGCTACCGACACCGGCGTGCTGCTCCACGGACCAGGCAAGACACCGGAGGATAACCTCCGCTTCATCGTCTTCATCGTAGAGACACTCATGGCTGTATATAAGCACAACGGACTGCTCAAGGCTTCCATCATGAGTGCCACGAACGCCCACCGACTCGGTGGAAACGAGGCTCCTCCTGCTATCGTGTCATCGTTCCTCGGACGACAGCTTACAGAAATTCTCGACCATATAGCAACTTCCGATAAGGACGAACTCTTCGACGTTGCCGGCAAGTTGGGCTTGAAACTCGACATCCCCGAGATTCCAGAACTGCTCATCGATAACACCGACCGCAACCGCACATCACCATTCGCCTTCACCGGAAACCGCTTCGAGTTCCGCGCCGTGGGCTCAGAGGCGAACTGCGCTTCGGCAATGATTGTTATCAACACCGCTGTGGCTGAGGCTCTTCAGTCGTTCAAGCAGCGTGTCGATGTCCTCATCGCTAAGGGCGAGGACAAGATAAGTGCTATCCTTGAGGTGGTTCGCGAGGACATACACACCTGCGAACCAATCCGCTTCGAGGGCAACGGCTACTCAGAGGAGTGGGTAGAGGAGGCTAAGCGCCGCGGCTTGGATTGTGAGACATCATGTCCGAAGGTCTTCGAACGCTATCTCGACGAGTCGACAATACGCATGTTCGAGAGTCAGAACGTAATGACACGCAAAGAACTCGAGGCTCGCAACGAGGTGAAATGGGAGACCTACACCAAGAAGATACAGATTGAGGCACGCGTCTTCGGCGATCTTTCTATGAACCACATCATCCCCGTCTGCACCCACTATCAGAGCCGTCTGGCTAAGAACGTGCAGAGCATGTTCGACATCTTCCCACACGAGAAAGCCGAGAAACTCACCTCGCGCAACAAGAAAATCATCGAGGAGATAGCCGAGCGCACACAAATTATTGAGAACGGAGTAGAAGAGCTCGTTGAGGCTCGCCGCGTTGCCAACCGCATTGAAGACGAGCATCTTAAGGCAATCGCCTACCACGACACCGTAGCTCCGAAGATGGAGGAGATACGCTATCACATCGATAAGCTCGAACTCATCGTTGCCGATGAACTTTGGACACTCCCGAAATATCGTGAGCTCCTCTTCGTTCGCTAACCGTCTTAAAGGATGGAACGCTTTTTTGAACAAGAATATTGCTTCAAATAGCCTTTGCGCTTCTTCATAAAATAAAAATCCTGGTTTCGTTTCGAAATCAGGATTTTTTTATTGCTGTCCAGTAACACTAATTGTTGTCAAAGGTAGACCTAAAGTCATCGTTCGCGTACGCCACCCAATCAGATTGCGTACGCAGTCGGTGTGGGTTGCGAACGCAATCTGATTGGGTGGCGTACGCGAACGATGCATTACTTTTATTATTAGACAATGTCAGTCCTTTGCTCTACCACCTGAGCTATGGCTCATCCGATAAATCAGAGGGAGCCCTTAGGACGCCAGTTTGAGTTTGAAACTCGAAGAGGAAATTTAAAATTAAACACACAATTTCATCAGACAGTATTCATATTGTCTGGTGAAACGTTTGCCTATTTTTTTTATATCAAGCAGACATTGGCTTTCTATAGTATGTTATATTGCTTGGGCTACTTTTATAGAGGAAAGTTGGTCATAATTGTTTAGATTTAATTGGTATTTTAATTGAAATCACCTTCTAAGAAAATTTGGCACTTTTTAACGAGCTTTTCATCCATACATTTAGGACAGAACGAGGAATGGTTCATTCTATATGTGGAATCTGTATAGGCTCGATTTTCTGTTATTCCATTCTTTATGGCTTCACAGTTTGGGGTGGAGTGATAAATAATCTTGTCACCCATAGTTTGTAAGGCATTGATTCTTTTTCCTTCTATTTCTTCGGAATAGAAATTATTACCATCACCTTTTTTGCTTTCATATTCATCAATGGTGTTGCTTCTTCCATTATGATAACCTAAGAAATATCCACTAAAGAAAGTAATCAATACTATTACAACAGTACTGGCTACAATGATTATTTGTTTCTTTGTTATTTCAATAGTCATAATCAAATTTTTAAATCAAACAAACTTATATAAAAAAGCGAATTATACGCAAGTTTTATAAAAAACGTTGAGACCACAACCATGCATAGCCTTCAGACTATTCATGCTCTACGCATTTTTCAGTAACTTTATAGCGGAGTTTCCTCTAATGAGTTAATAAATGGGCTTTTAATCCCAATGTTTTACCTAAATTCCAAGTCTATGAGAAATGTCTGTGGTCTTGATGTTCACAAAGATAATGTATTTGTGTGTATTGACAAAGAAAATGGTGAGAAAATCCAATTCAAGGCAGGTGTTTTGACCAAAGAGCTGGATGCTTTGTGTGAAACTCTTGTTGCAAATGATGTTACAGAGATAGCGATGGAGAGCACTAGCGTCTATAGGATGCCTATTTGGCGTGTTTTGGAAAACGACTACAAAATGCTCTACCAACTGAGCCATGGCACGTATATATACAAAAAAGAGTCACTCCGAAGAATGACTCTTTGTAAGTGGTGCCACCAGGAATCGAACCGGGGACACAAGGATTTTCAGTCCTTTGCTCTACCAACTGAGCTATGGCACCATTGTGCTTTTTCTTAAGCGAGTGCAAAGGTAGGCATTTTAAATTTACTGTGCAAGTTTTTTGCTGCTTTTTATGCGGAATGAGTGCAAATAGTTCTATTTTGTGCGTTCTAATAAAATTTTCTGTGAAAACTTGCACGTATTACGAAAAAAGTATGTATCTTTGCACTCGCTTTTGAGATATGTCTCATTCGGCAATCGGGATGTAGCGCAGTTGGTAGCGCACTACGTTCGGGACGTAGGGGTCGCAAGTTCGAATCTTGTCATCCCGACACGGCGACAATCGATTATCGGTTGTCGCTTTTTTTTTATGCACCTAACAGTGGTGTAGTTTCGTCAAAAAACACTAACTTTGCAATCATTCGAAGCAAATAATATACATTTCCCAATTATTAAATCATACACTATACATTATTATATATATGGATATCACCACCACTCTCGCCAAGCTCCATATTGAAGAGCTTAATGCTATGCAGGAGGAAACTCTTTCAGCTATTCTTCACACCGACCGCGATGTTGTTGTGCTCGCGCCGACAGGTAGCGGTAAGACGCTCGCTTATCTGCTCCCTATCGCCACACGTCTCGATGCTAAACTCGACGAGGTACAGGCGGTGGTTATCGTGCCGAGTCGCGAACTCGCATTACAGTCGTGTGAGGTATTCCGTAGTATGGGTACGGGTCTGCGCCCGATTGCACTCTACGGCGGACGCGCCACAATGGATGAGCATCGCGAGGTGGTGCGTCTCAAACCGCAGATAGTATTTGCAACGCCAGGTAGGCTCAACGACCATATTGCGAAGCAGAACTTTTCGGTGAGCGATGTGCACTGGCTTGTGCTCGACGAGTTCGATAAATGTCTACGCATGGGCTTCCGTGCCGAAATGCAGACTGCGGTGGAGAGTCTGCCTAATGTTGAACGTCGCGTGCTGCTCTCGGCTACCGACGCCGAGGAGATGCCACGCTTCGTGCGCATGGGCAAAACGGAACGCGTCGACTTTCTTGACCGCGAGGAGCAGACACCCGATCGTATCAGTCTGTTCACAGTGAAGTCGCCAGAGAAGGATAAATTGCAGACACTGCTGAAGATGCTCATGGAATTTGGCAACGAGCAGTCGATTGTTTTTCTCAACTATCGCGACGGGGTAGAACGTGTGGCAAAGTTTCTCTCGGCTGAAGGATTTGTGATTAGCGCGTTACATGGCGGACTCGATCAGCGTCAGCGCGAGGAAGCAGTATATCGCTTCGCAAACCATTCGACCAACGTGCTTGTCGGAACCGACCTTGCTGCACGCGGACTGGATATTCCTGACGTGGCTAATATTATTCATTATAATCTACCTGTAGGTGAGGATGAATATGTACATCGCATTGGTAGAACAGGTCGCTGGGATGCAACCGGTCGCTCGTTTATCATACTCGGTCCGGAAGAACATCTGCCCGAATATGTGAAAGAACAGACAGCAGAACATCCTTTGCAGCCGGCAAAGGGTGCAGCTCCGCAGCCACGCATGGCTACATTATATATAGGTAAGGGCAAAAAGGACAAGGTGTCGAAGGGTGATATCCTCGGTTTTCTCTGTAAAACATGCGGACTCGAGGGTGTACAGATAGGTAAAATCGATGTCTATGAGCGTTATGCTTACGTAGCGGTCGGTCGCTCTGTTGCAAAACGAGTGGTGAAGATGGCGGAAAGTGCAAAGATAAAAGGAGTCCGTACAAAGGTAGAGTTGGCATTTTGATAATAACGTAAAATACCATAATGAAGACAAAGAACGATAGAATAGAGATGTTGAAAATGCTCATATCGAGTAATGATCTCGGCAGTCAGGAAGAAGTGCTCAATGCTTTGGCGCGCGAAGGATTTAAAGTGACGCAGGCAACACTCAGTCGTGACCTTAAACAGTTAAAGGTTGCTAAGGCAGCCAGTATGAATGGCAAATACGTATATGTGCTGCCCAATGAAACCATGTATCGACGTGTGTCATCCCCACGTTTAGCTTCTGAAATGATGCGTATGCCAGGTTTCCTGTCTATAAACTTCTCTGGTAATATAGGGGTCATTCGTACACGTCCTGGTTACGCCAGCTCCATTGCTTACAATATCGATAATGGACATATTGAAGATATACTTGGCACAATAGCCGGTGATGACACTATATTTATAGTGGTGAAAGAAGGCGTAAGTCAACAGCAGCTTGTTTCAAAGCTAAGTTGTGTGATACAGGGCTTAACGCTCTAAAAAGCAAAAACGCTTCGTTTATGGCTATTTTTCCTCGAAAACCGTCTGTTTTCGTTGATTTAAGTCAAATTGAGCCTAAAAACTCAACTTTTTTGAAACTTTTTCGTCAAAACACTTGCATGGTATTGTTTTTTGTTATACCTTTGCATCCGCTTTCGAGAACGAAATAATCGAGCTAACAACGAGATAAACGTCGGGGTAGGAAGCGAAAGAAAAGAGTTCTTTGAAAAGATTTACATAAACAGACAAGTAGTACAAGAAGCAAGTCTTACATTATTTATAATGCACAGACTTGGGTAAAATACGAACCGTTAATCTTATATAAGGTTAAAACTTCAATAATAAGGAAGCTCGTTCTGAACAGATACAAACAAACAACATTAGTATGCTTAGCTCGGCCTAGTAAGGCTTAGTTCGGCTTATTAAAGTTGGCAAAATATTTTACAATGTAGAGTTTGATCCTGGCTCAGGATGAACGCTAGCTACAGGCTTAACACATGCAAGT
>OGKZ01000246.1_pt1 | contig 56828 bp, 60 predicted proteins | sample 1572571 | NCBI WGS metagenome assembly OGKZ01 (sample SAMEA2581906, study PRJEB24529) | metagenome | biome: Human gut stool | place: China | collected 2011 | reverse complement strand
CTGGTTCCCGTGCGGCTTTTGTTACAGACATCATCGACGTTGACCCCGTTCGCTGGAATCTTGTCTTCTCCCGCTTCTGTAATGAAAACCGTGTCGAAATTGGTGACGTGGACATTGATACTCCTGATGCTTACCGCCCCCTGATTTATGACCACATCTTTGAATCCTTTGGCCAACGCAAATGCGCCTATGTACTGGCTCTCGGTACTGTATCCGACAAAGGTACGATTGATGAAATTGGCCGTGCCCTCGCTAAACGCTGGCAGAAAGCCAATCCCACCAGCTCTAAAGAATCTAACCCATGGTCGCTCGATCGTATCGCTCAAATCAAAGACGAATACGATGCCGATCCCGAAACCTGCAGAACGAATTATCCTGATCTTTTCTATTACTTTGATGGCATCAAGGACACAGTAGTTTCTCTTTCTCATCACCCGGCCGGCGTTATCATCGCTCCCATTGATTTGTACGAACGTTACAGTGTCTTCCGTGATAAAGACGGCCTGCAAGTTCTTGCGCTGGATATGGACGCCTCTCATGCTGTGGGTCTGGCCAAATACGATATCCTCGGTTTGTCAACAATCGCCCAGCTCGATGAAACCTGTAAGCTCGCTCATATCCCCTACCCTCATACCTGGCAGATTAACTTTGATGACCCTGCCGTCTGGGCGGATATGAAAACCAGTCCTTATGGTCTGTTCCAGTTCGTGGAAGATTTTGCTTTTGAATCCTTAAAAAAATACGATGTCCACAGCATCAAGGATCTCAGCATTGTAACCGCTGCTATCCGCCCTGGCGGCGCATCATATCGGGACAAGCTCTTTCGCCATGAACACGGCCAGAACCCCTCCAAAGAGATTGACAACTTACTTGAGGACACGCTCGGCTGGCTGATTTTTCAGGAACAATCTATTTCCTTCCTGCAGCAAATCTGCGGCATGTCCGGTGGTGATGCTGATTCTGTTCGCCGCGCTATCGGTCACAAAGATGAAAATGCTATTAAGGAAGCTCTCCCCCATATTCTGGAAGGTTACTGTGCTCACGCTTCCAGTTCTCGTGCTCAGGCAGAGCAAGAAGCCAAAGCATTCCTTCAAATTCTTCAAGACAGTAGCAACTACCAGTTCGGTCTGAATCATGCTACTGGCTACTCCATCCTTACCTATTACTGTGCCTATTATCGCTATTACTACCCCGTTGAATTCGTTACCGCTCTGCTCAACACCGCGGACAACCAAAAGAAAATCCTTGCCGGTACAGCTCTGGCAGCACAGCGCGGCATCAAAATCATGCCCATCCGTTTCCGCCACTCGCTGGACCAATATACCCCGGATGTTGCCAATCGCGCCATCTATAAAGGCATGGCTTCCATCAAATACCTCAACAAGCGCATTGGCCGTGAACTTTATGCTCTGCGGGATAACACTTACGCTGATTTTATCAGCCTCCTGCAAGATATCAAGCATAAAACCTCGGTCAATTCCCGCCAGCTTCAAATCCTGATTGAACTTGATTTTTTCCACGAGTTCGGCAATCCCAACCAGCTTAAAGCCCAGGTTGAATTGTTCGATAAGTACAGTGATTCCATTCAGCTCTCCAAAGCAACCGTTGACCCGTTCATTGACCATGATGCAATGCTCACCTTATGTGAGAAAGAAACTGAAAAGAAATACATCAACGTGGACTGGCTCGGCATTGTCCGTCACTGCGCCAAAGAAACATCAGAAATCATCACTCCGGTCAGCGATATTCTTCAGTACGAGATGGATAATCTTGGCTACCTCCAATACCAAAACCCCTCTCTCGCCTCCACCTACCACTACATTCTCTCTATTGACGGCAAATATAAAAACAAGACCATCGCACTGTACCAGCTTGCAACCGGTCAAACCGTCAATTTCAAAATCCGTCCCTCCACTATAGATCAAAACCCCATCGCTCAAGGCGATATCATCAAGGTTCTTGGTACCAAGCAGGAGGGCAAGTGGTCCCGCACCGATGCCGGTTGGGTTCAGTCCACAACGGATTTCAACACCTTCCTTTATAAATACAGCCATGTACGTTAATTTTTTTCTGGTTATGGCGGTTCTCAATACTGCCATCAGTGTTATTGCCACTATTTTCGGTAACGTCACCAAAAGTTCGATGTCTGGTGATACGCCCATTTTGATTTCCACGTCTTCTTCCCCTCCCAGTTTGAACTCATCTATCCCTTCAACCTCATTCTCGCCTGGCCGGTGGGGCGGTTCAAAGCCCTCGACCAATGACAATCGGTTTTTATCTCGTGATGACTGGTACAAACTCTATCTCACAGCCATCGTTTTCAGCTTGTTCTGGTGGTTCAGATCCTAGGGGGTGATATTATCGAACCAGTCTTTGTTAAATCCGCCCTTGAAACTTTTACTATCCTGATTGATACCCGCGAACACGAAACCTCGGCGCTCACTCAGCGTATCCAGCAAATGGGCTGCCCAGTCGAACGGCAAAAGCTCAATTTTGGCGATTATTCTGCCAAGGTTATCTTGCCCACCGGCGTTCCCTACAGCCTGGAAAATATCGTCGTGATCGAACGGAAGATGTCCAGCGACGAAATCGCAAATTGCTTTACCTCCCAGCGTGCTCGCTTTACCCGTGAATTTGAACGCGCCAAAGCAGCCGGTGCCCGTACCTATCTGCTTGTTGAGCGCACCACCTGGGAAATGCTTTACGCCGGTACATACCGCAGCAAAATGTCCCCTGTCGCCATGGTGGCCAGCCTCACAACCTGGCTTGCCCGCTATGACTGCAAGCTCATTTTCTGTGAACCTCAAACCTCCGGCAAGCTCATCCATGATATCCTCTACCGCGAAATGAAACAGCACCTGGAGGGGGTTCAGCCATGATGCAAGCCGTCCTGTTCGCCAATTATCCATCCGCCTCTCCCCTGCTCCGTGCCCACCGCAGCTACCAGGTCGTCACCCGCCTTCAAATCGGCTGCTTCGTCCTCGCTGCCGGCCGCCTGGTCTTTCTCCCAGCCGCCCTCCAGGGCAAAACCTATCTTCTCGTTAAAGGAGTTGATCCACCGCCCCCATGAATACTACCCGTGAACTCCACCGCAAAGAGCGTGCCAAGGCAGAGCTTGAATCTATCTGCCGCAGTTATGCTTCCAGATGTTCCGCTCTCATCATTACCTATAACATCAATGATCTAACACCCGCCCAGCGTGCAGCGTTCAATGCCCGCCAACCTTTTCACTCTTACCAAAGCAGGTGATCTTATCAAAAACAAAGCAATCGCAAACGCCGTCAACATCAAGCGCAACGGCAAAGCCATCGCCTGGCTCTATCAGAACGCCGGCAATATCCTGGATTACAAAGATGGCGATAAAGTCAAGCTCGATCTCACCGCTATCCAAAACGATCCCGATTGGCCTATCCTTCGCCAGGACTATAAAGACTTCATTCTCTCCAATGCGGATACCATTTTTACTCTGGAATTTGAACCTCGTTTCCGCAAAAACCACACTCTTGCCTGCCTGAAAGAAGATCCCGCTACCCCTAAGCGCCTGTTCTGGATCGGCCATCTTATCAAGCAGCGCGAACCCGAACAGGAGGCTGCCCATGACTGAACCAATTACCGATGCCATTGGCCGCGAAATCCATGTCGGCGATACCGTTGCCTATGCGCAGACGGATAAAAACAGCGGCATCAACTGGAACACTTATGTTGTGATCGGTTTCACCCCTTGCCGCGTCAAAGTTTCTAACCCTACCTACCGCGGTTATGCCTGGGAGAAAGATTATATTCTTCTCTACCCATCCAACTGCATCATCTTACAGGAGGCCGACCCCGCATGAAAATTATCCCTCAATCCCACGAATGGATCACCCCGCTCAACCGTGATGTTACCATGCAGCGTATCGAGCGCATCGCCCGCACCTGCTATCAAAGCGAGGATGCCATCAAGCCCGGCAGTGATTCCAAAATGGTCGCCATGCTCTGCAAAAATCATCATTACGCCATGATCGAGCATATCAGCCTGACCATTAAATTCATCACCGACCGCGGCGTTGCCAACGAGATCGTTCGTCACCGTATCGGCTCCTACGCTCAGGAATCCACCCGCTACTGCAACTACAACAAAGATAAGTTCGGCAATGAAATCACAGTCATTGACCACGGCTATACCGGCCACACTCGTGAATATTGGGTCAGCGCCTGTAACTATGCCGAAGGTCTGTATCAGGATATGCTGGCCTCTGGTGCCACCCCGCAGGAAGCCCGCGATGTTCTTCCCCTCTGCCTCAAAACCGAGATCGTCTGCACCTGGAACCTGCGCGAATGGCATGAAGTCCTTCGCCTTCGCACTGCCAAGGATGCCCACCCCGCTATCCGCGCCCTCATGATTCCTGTCCTCAAGGAGCTGCAGGCTATCTACCCTGAAATTTTCAATGATATCGAGGCGTCCGAATGACCCAAGAAGAAATTCGCAAACTCCTCAAAACCTGCGAGTCACATATCAACCAGGTAGAAAACGATGAAACTGCTCTTCGTGACTTGTCCGAAGTTGTCCATAAAGTCCTCACTGATTCCACCCGCGCTATAAAGCTTAACGCCTGCGCCGTTGCTGCCTGGGCTTTGCACATCCCCGTCTGGGGGTTCGCCGCATCCAAACTTTGGAACTGGTTTTTAGCCATTGGCCCCATCCCCACCATCGGCGTCTTTCATGCAGCCGGCATCGGCCTGGCTCTTGAATTCATCGTCGATACCACCGGCATCCCCCACAAAATCCCCCTGCAGAATGATGTTCAAAACGTCATTGACGGCAAGTCCAGCTGCTTTGATTCCTGGTCTCTGCCGGATGGTTTGTGTGTTTTCCTCGGCACTCTTGCCGGTTTCTGCCCGCCCGCGTTGGTCGCCCTTTTTGCCGGCTGGCTAATTAAATTTTTTATGTATCTATAAGGAGGTTACTTCATGAATGATGTTCAGCGCTTTGGTCGCATCCAGGTCGAAATGTGCGATACCTTCAAATCCAAAAATGCAGATTACGGCAATTCCTTCTCCCAGCTCTATCAGGAGTTTGGCGATAACGGCATCATCACCGCCGCCGTCCAGATCTCCCATAAGTACCACCGCTTCATGAATCTTATCAAGGGCACCCCCGCCAAGGTCAATGAATCTCTGCGCGATACTCTGTTGGATCTCGCCAACTACTGCGTCCTCACTGTCATGGAATTGGATAAGGCCAAGGAGCGCAAATCCGCTTCCGCTTCCGCTTCCGCTTCCGCTTCCGCCGTTACATATCGTACAACTCCGCAGTTTGATTACAGCAAGTATATTTCTGACTACCCCATCATCGCCACCAGCAGTACTCCCGCTGCCACATTGAAGGGAGATACCGAACCATTGTCCGCGCTGCAAGGTGCTGAATAAGGAAAAGGCGGAGGAACACTTTTGAAATATGTAGGTAGTAAGGCGCGTGTCGCCAAAAAATGTTTATTTACAAGGAGGGTCTATGGAAAATGTAATTCTCTACACCACGCATTGTCCGCGCTGTCTGATTCTGGCAAATAAACTGCAGGAGAAAGGTATCCCCTACACAGAATTTACCGATGTACAGAAAATGCTTGAAATGGGCATGGATATGATGCCTGTTCTGCAGGTGGGCGAACAGCAGTATGGATTCAAAGAAGCAATCAAAATCGTAGGAGGTATGTAATGGCTATCGAACAATATGAAAAATATCAGCCGTATCTTGACTTTATCAAGGAATATGCCGCATCCAGCAACGCAGCCACTGGCAGTAAGGTTGATGCGAACGCGAATGTGGAATGCAAGAATGTCACCACTTTGACTGGCGAGCTTTATAAAAAGGATGGTATCGGTATCAACCGCCTGCGTATGTGGCAAAAAATCAAAGAGCTGTACGGTCAGGAGTATGCTGACAAATACATTTACCAGCTTGACCACCATTTTATTTACCGCCATGACGAAACAAATCCGTGCCTGCCGTACTGCGTCTCCATTACCATGTACCCGTTCCTGTTCAATGGTCTGGAAAGCATCGGCGGCGGCTCATCTGCTCCTCACAACCTTGATTCCTTCTGTGGTGAATTCATCAACCTGTGCTTTGCCATTGCGTCTCAGTTTGCCGGTGCAGTTGCCACCCCTGAGTTTATCTCTTATCTTGATTACTTTATCCGCAAGGACTATGGCGACGATTATTACCTGCACGCTGATAAGGTAGTCGATCTTTCCAGCCGTCATCGCACCATCGACAAGGTTATTACTGACCAGTTTGAACAGGTCGTCTATTCTCTGAATCAGCCTGCCGCTGCCCGTAATTTCCAGTCCATCTTCTGGAACTGCGCATACTTCGAAAAGCCATATTTTGAGGGCATGTTCTCTGATTTCGTATTCCCCGATGGCACAGAAATGCAGTGGGAGTCTGTATCCTGGCTGCAAAAGCGCTTTATGGAATGGCTGAATCAGGAGCGTCTGAAGAAGATTCTCACCTTCCCTGTCGAGACTCTGAACCTGCTGGATGATGGCACTGATTATGTCGATAAAGAATGGGCTGACAATGCTGCCGAAATGCTTTCTAAAGGCCATAGCTTCTTTATCTATCGTTCCAATAGTGTGGACTCTCTGGCATCCTGCTGTCGTTTGCGCAATGAAATGAGCGACAATACCTTCAGTTATACTCTTGGTGCTGGCGGCGTGGCTACTGGGTCTAAGGGTGTTATCACCATCAACATGAATCGCCTAATTCAGACTGCTGTTGCCGATGGCCGTGATATTTGCGAGGCCGTTCGTGAACAAGTCAAAGACATCCATGTTTACCTCAAGGCATGGAACGCAATTTTGAAGGACGAGTTCAATGCAAAGCTGCTCCCTATCTACAATGCCGGATATATCTCTTTGGATAAGCAGTTCCTGACCATTGGCATTAACGGCTTTGTTGAGGGCTGTGAATTCCTTGGCTACACCATCTCCCCGGACGACCAAAACTATGTTGATTTTACGAACAAAGTGCTCAAGGTCATCTATGACGAGAACAAGGCAGATCGCTCTGACGGCATTATGTTTAATACAGAATATGTCCCCGCTGAAAACCTTGGTGTCAAGAACGCAAAGTGGGATAAGCAGGATGGCTTCGTAGTTCCGCGTGACTGCTACAACAGTTACTTCTATGTTGTCGAAGATCCTACCAAGCCGCTTGATAAATTCATGCTTCACGGCTCCAAAATGACGCAGTACCTGGACGGCGGCAGCGCCCTGCATCTGAATCTGGAGGAACATCTGGATAAGGAGCAGTACCGCAAATTGATGAATGTGGCCATCAAGACTGGGTGCCCCTACTGGACGGTGAATGTGCCGAATACTATCTGCAATGACTGCGGACACATTTCTAAACACCACCTGCATAAATGCCCTAAGTGCGGCAGTGAAAACCTGGACTATGCAACCCGTGTCATTGGTTATCTCAAGCGCGTATCCAGCTTCTCCGAAGCCCGTCAAAAGGAGGCAGCGAAGCGCTATTATGCAGACTGATTGCAAACCGCTTCTGTATAGCCACTATGATGTAACATTCCAAGAAGTCCCCGGTGAGATAAGCCTTGTGTTTGATATCACAGGCTGTCCGCATCACTGCCCTGACTGCCACTCCAAATTCTTATGGGAGTATAGCGGCAACCCATTGCTGGAAAATCTTCCATCGGTCGTCAATAAATACCGGTCCATGATTACCTGCGTGTGTTTTATGGGCGGTGACCAGAACAAAACCGAACTGCTAAAAGCATGTGAAATTGCACATCGGTACAACTTGAAAACATGCCTTTACACAGGTCTTGACTACCCAAGTTTTGTTCACCTGATGTATGACGGTGGACCGCACAATTACGGCGCATACTTCAATTTTATCAAGGTTGGCCCGTATGTCTCTGAATTTGGCGGCCTTGACAATCCAAAAACAAACCAGCGTTTTTATGAACTCAGAGGAAATGTACCGATTGATAAAACAACCCTGTTTCAAAAGGAGTACAAATGAAAATTATTACAAACCCCAGCTGGACAAAAGAGGAGGTCGAAGAATTCCGCGCCTCCATCAAGTCCAACAACGGCTATTGTCCCTGTCGCATTGAGCATATCCCGGCCAACAAATGTATGTGTCAGGAGTTTCGTTCTCAGGTTTCCGGCCAGTGCCATTGCGGCCTCTACCTCAAGGAGGATTAACTATGAATCTCAATAAATGCAACAAACTTTTTCGCTTTGGCGTGCTCTTCTCAGCGTTCTTCACGGCGCTTGTTCTGATTGTTTTCTGCCCCCGGCTCAGCGCCACCGCCTATGCTGAGTCTTCCACGCCCGAAACCGCCGTCACCACTTACATCGTTACCTATCACGCCAATGGCGGCTACTGGTGGAGCAACTGGTCCCGCCCGACTTATTCTTTCGCCACCAAAAAGTATGAGCAGGAGGAAGGCAAAACCTATCAGATCATTGATTCCAAGCCTACCTACGGTGCCAACACCTTCAACGGCTGGAACACAGAGTCCGATGGCTCCGGCACTTGGTATTCCCCTCATCAGGAATATGTCTGTACCGGCAATATGGACCTCTACGCTCAGTGGTGCGGTCCCGTTCCTGCTCCCACAGCTGAACCTACTGCCACACCGGAACCTACCCCGGAACCGACTGTTGAACCCACAGCTACTCCGGCACCGACCGCAACTCCCGAACCCGTGACCACTCCGGCACCCGTTCCCTTGGTCAAGCCCAATTACCGCGCCATGTGCCGCGCCTGGTTCAGCTATCTTCGCCGCCAGATGATTGGTCTGTATAAGTAAAGGAGGTACTTTATGCACTATGAAACTCCGTATGTAAACTATACCATCCCTGGAAATTTTTTTGGCGATGTCGTTTTTAAGGATGAACTTTCCGTCAAACCTCTTGCCCCCGACATCCCCCTCCCCTCCTATGCTCACCCCACAGACGCCGGCCTGGATCTGCACGCCATCAGTGTGGAAGCACCCGGTACCGTTATCGTTGCCACCTGTATTATCCAGCCTGGCATGACCGCCAAAGTACATACCGGCATCGCCATCAAGCTGCCCCACGGCACATTCGGTGCTGTCTATCCCCGCAGCGGCCTTGCTACCAAAACCGGCCTCGCCCCGGCCAATATGGTTGGTGTCATTGATGAAAACTATACCGGCGAAATCATCGTGGCCTTACATAACTACAGCAATGAACCTCAGGCGTTCGCTATCGGGGATCGTATCGCCCAGCTGGTCATCCAGCCCGTTGTCCACTGCACCGTCACCCAGGTTGCCGAACTCCCCGATACAGATCGCGGTAACGGCGGCTTTGGATCTACAGGAGGTAACACTTAATGAAACATCTCGGTGATATTACCTTAATTGACGGCTCTAAAATCGAACCAGTGGATGTAATTACATTTGGTTCGCCCTGTCAAGATCTTAGCATCGCAGGAAAACGCGCCGGTCTTGCCGGTCAACGCAGCGGACTTTTTATGGAAGCCGTCAGGATTATTAAACAAATGCAGGAGGCAACGAATGGAGAATATCCCAAATATGCAGTCTGGGAAAATGTACCCGGAGCATTCAGTTCAAACAAAGGAAAAGATTTCCTCGCTGTGCTGGAAGAACTTATCCGAATCAAAGAACCAACCATTTCTCTTCCTGAACCTCCAAAATCAAAATGGAGTAAAGCGGGGGAGGTATCAGGTAGTGGATGGAGCCTTGCTTGGCGAACCATGGACGCCCAGTACTGGGGTGTTCCCCAACGTCGTTTGCGTATCTCGCTTGTCCTCGATCTTACAGGTCAACGCGCCGGAGAAATATTATTTGAGCCGGAAAGCCTGCGAGGGCATTTTGCGCCGAGCATCACGCCGGGGCAAGCAACTGCCGGAGCTGTTGAAAATGGCGCTGGAACAGCAAATGGAGTATATGCCGAAGTAAACAATGTTTGTGCGTTCAAGTTAGGAAATAGTGAGCAGGCACGAAGTATCGGATATGCCGAAGAATTAGTGCCAACTCTTAATGCTGAATGTGGTGGGAATAAACCTGCATGTGCCTATACCTTGAAAATCCGTTCTGGATGCGAGGGCGGCGGCAAAGGTGCGTTGGTGCAGACCGAAAAGAGCGCCACCCTCTCCACCTTGCAAGATCAGACGCTTTTTGTGGCCGAACCGACATTTTGTATTCAGGGCAACACGATCAACTGTTACGCCGCCACCACAGAGCCAAACATGGTTATCTGCAATGATTGCTCTCCGGCTATCCGCAGTCGGGATTACAAGGACCCGAATATTGTCTGCTATGACGCACGCGGCAACGGCGATGGTATGCTATCCCCTACCATAACGGGTGACCACAACAGCCGAATTACGGATTATACTGCTGTCGTAATTGAAAAAAAAATCATCCGCTGGATTGTTCGCCGCCTGACTCCTACCGAGTGTGAGCGCCTGCAGGGTTATCCAGATGGATGGACAGATCTCGGCGAATGGGTAGACAGCAAGGGTAAAGCTCACAAAGCCGCTGATGCGCCCCGATATAAGGCGCTGGGCAACTCCATCGCCCTGCCGCAGTGGTACTACGTTCTCGGTGGTATCGCTGACCGCCTGCCGGATAATGCCACCATCGGTAGCCTGTTCGATGGCATCGGCGGTTTCCCGTATGTGTGGGCACAGCTACACGCTGGGCGCAAAGAATTATGCGTTTGGGCATCGGAAATTGAGGAGTTCCCCATCGCCGTAACAAAAGTACACTTTCCTGAATCTTAAAATAGCACAGGAGAACAGTAATGCACAAACTCTATTCTGCGAAGTATATATTGATTTCTGACGGATCAAATGACATTTTTGCTAGTGATTTGTTGTTTTTAGAGGGTGAACCAACTAAACACCTTGACAGTTTTGGAACCTTTTATGAATTCTATGATGCTGTAGCTTCTTGCAAATATCCATGGAGAAATCAATGTTCCTTCATAAATCACTCGTTAAATTTTATGGATCTCTTGACTGGGTTTTTACGGCAGAAAATTTCAAAGCACCTGTTTCTGTTGAAACGCAGTACAAAGAATATTCCACCAAGGATTATAACTTTGATTTCTTCAAAGAAAACCTGTCTATGGACGACTTTATCATCTTTCTGCAGGAGCATAACCTTATCGGAGGCAACACTTAATGAATCTTACTTTTGTTCCAAACGCCCTTGAAAAAATCTCTCCCACCTGGGTTATGTCAGACATTACATACCCCGATGGTATCATAACCCGCACCGAGGACGATTACCTTCGCCGCATCGGCAGCACCTTCAAGGGTATTTCTTTCCTTGGCCCCGGCTATCCTGCCTGGTTTGAATACTCCAAAGACAACCTCGGCGCTTCCAAGTCTGGCTTCTTACATACCAGCCTTGTTAAAAAGCTTGAAATTATCCTTGATATAGGTTATGCCAAGCTTGCCATCACAACCGAACATAGCATTTTCTTTCTGGAATCCGCAGAACCCGTTCAGGAAACCGCTGAAATTCGTGAGCTGATGGATCAAATCAACGCTCTAAATAAGTAACAAAAACATTAAAGGTTGCGCTCTTAACGCGCGGGTGGGTATGGGGTTTATCGTTTATGACATTATCAGAAAAATCAGAACTGCTGCGCTTGTTGCAGCTCTATCAGGACGATCTTTTGCGTAAAAACCGTAAGAACATTGAAACAGCTGATGCTGTTGCCAAAGATAGCCTGTCCTTTCTGGATGCTTCTTATTTTTACGGTATTAAGGCCCAGTACAACCACGCCCGCCTGATTGCTCGTAAGTTATCAGTTGAAATCGGTAAAGATGTCAAATCTTACTGGGAGCTGTTCTGATTCACAAACAAAAAACCGTGCAGGCACAACCACCCACACGGTCCATCCCATTACTTTAATTTTTCCAAAATCTCATCAGCACTCATGCCGTTCGCCAGCAGCTGGTTGATCATTTCCTGCGCCTGAATTTTCTTCGCTTCCGCCTCAGCAGCAATGTCCGCCTTGGCCTTTTTCTCTTCCAGCTTGGTCAGCTTTTTCTCCGCGGCCTTCACATCCGCCTTCTGCATTTTCAAGGTTTCTTTCATAGATTGCAGGTCGGTTTTCAGCTCCTCAATACTGGCATTGGTCTTGGCAACTTCGGCCTCTGCCTCTTCCTTTTCTTTCTGAGCCTGGGCAATCAAAGCCTCATAGTCATTGGCAACAGCTTTCACTTTGTTCTTGCTTCCCTTGGTTCTCGGCATCGTGCTAACCTCCTACAAAATATTTTATGCGTTCAGTATATCACAGCGGTTTTCAAACTGCAATAGACGTTCAAAGGGGGAATTCTCTCTGCTTATTTTTTATGATACCTGTGCTCTGCTCAATATGGGCGCACATGTTGTCGATCGTCCATTTATTATCTCCGTCCAAACCCTGCTGGAGCTGGAATCCATCAAAACCAGCCGCACCAAAGATGAGTCCGTTCGTTATCGTGCCCGCCAAATGGCTCACTATCTCGATAGCACCCACGATTCTGACCTTTATCATGTCTCCAATGCTACCGATTATCTGAACGATGATGCCTGCCCGTTTCGCAGCACACTGCCCAACACCCCAGATTCCATTATCATTTATGCGGCCTGGAAAACATACAGCCAAAACCAGGATATGATCTTCTGCACGGATGATCTCTGCTGTAAACACCTGGCCTCTTCCCTCGCCCACCTGCCCGTTTGCTCCTCCAAGGATCTTCTCCCCCGCCAAAGCTATACCGGCTTTCTGGAAGTCACTCCAACCGATGAGCAATACGCTGCCCTCTATGAACAGCCGGAACGAAATACCTTCGGTCTTATCCCCAATCAATATCTTATCGCTCACAGCCCCGCAGACAGCTCCGTACAGGCGTTTAAGTGGGCAGACGGTAAACATGTCGCAGTGGATTATAAGCCCTTCAAAACGCAGGCATTTGGCGCTGTCAGGTCCAAGGAGAAAGATATCTACCAGATGCTCGCCTTTGACAGCCTTTTACATAACCAAATCACCATGTTGTGCGGTCCTGCCGGTACTGGCAAAAGCTATCTGGCTCTGGCTTATATGCTCAAACTGCTGGAAACCCACAAGATTGATAAAATCATCGTGTTCACCAACCCCTGCGCCACATCCGGCGCTGCCCGTCTTGGTTTTTACCCCGGCACCCGCAATGAAAAGCTGCTTGACAGCCAAATCGGCAATATGCTCGGTGCTAAACTCGGCGATATTATGGAACTCAAGCGCTATATTGACGCCAACGAAATCCAGCTTCTCCCCTTCTCGGATCTGCGCGGCTTTGATACCACCGGCATGAACTGCGCCGTCTATATTACAGAGGCCCAGAACCTTGATATTGAAATGATGCGGCTTGCTCTTCAGCGTATCGGCGAAGACTCCATCTGTATCATTGATGGTGATTATGACGCCCAGGTCGATCTCGATATCTACTCTGGTGATAACAACGGTATGCGCCGCCTCTCCCAGGTCTTCCGCGGTCAGGATTTCTATGGTGAGGTCAAGCTCCAAAAAATCTACCGTTCCCGTATCGCCGCACTTGCACAGGAGATGTAAACAATGACAGCTAATACTGATAAACTTCTTTCAATTCTTACCGGCATTTTCATTACCGTTCTGGTTTATTTTCTGGTCTTTTGGTTCCACCTGGCTCTCGCCAAGTTTATTTTGGTGCCTATGTTTGGCACTGCCATCTGCTCCACATTGAACCAGTTATTCAATACCGCATCCTTCACCCCGCAAATGCTACCCTCCACATACGCCTGGACCTGCCTGATCGGCGGCATCTTCTTCTGGCCTCATATCAGCAGCAGTAAACATTAAGGAGTACACGCCATGAAAAAATACACCGCACAAACGCTCACTGATGAAGGCTACACCATTGAGAACGCTCAGATTACAAACGTATCTCTTTCATCCACAGATCACTGCTGCCTCTCTCTTGATCTTACTCTCAAAGCTGCCGGCTGGGGTGTTGTTTACGGCGGTTACTGCCTTGGCAAAGTCTACCCCGACAGCTATGAAAAAGATTCTTATGAGGGTTCTGCCATCGGTATGGAGGCTATCATGCGCATCATGGATGTCGTCGGTGTTTCCCGTCTGGAAGACATGAAAGGTAAATACATTCGTGTCGCTACCAAGGGCTGGGGCAGCACCGTTAAAATCATCGGCAATATCATCAATAACCGCTGGTTCGATTATGACTCTTTCTTCAAAGATAAGGAATCAGCCTCCGTTCAAGACGCAATCGAAAAACTCGTTGCCGTTTCAGCCGATCTGGCGGATTGATTACTTTCTTCGTCTTACCACCACTCGCGGCTGTGCATGTCCAAACAAACTCCGCTTCGGCACTTCAAACGCTGTTTCGAACTCCTCGTCAAATTTGGCCCGCACCTTAAAATAGTCCGTGATTTTTACCTGGATCTCCCGCAGCGCCTGCTGTTCCTTCTCAATCTGGATGTATTGTTCTCTTGTGCAGCTGTCCCCTTCCTGTATCCGCTGTTTCCATTCGTTCAGGGCATCCTCCTGGTAGCCGCACAGCTCCAGCATTCCATTGCAAAATCTTACGCTTGTCGGTCCTGCCATCCATAACCACTCCTTGCCTTTTTCTTTTATCTTATCATATCAGAGGTGATTTCTCTATGAATTTCTTTACTGCTGACCTTCATTTTTCTCACCGTAACATTATCCGCTTTGATGACCGTCCGTTTCAAGACCTGCCCTCTATGCACGCGGAGATTATCAAGCGCTGGAACAGCGTTGTCTCTCCGGGCGATAACGTTTATGTCCTTGGCGATATGTTCTGGGACCCGTCCGAAGCTCCTATGATCCTTGAGCAGCTCAATGGCCATATCCATCTCATCAAGGGCAACCACGATAAAATCTCGCCGGAAATGATGCACTACTTTTCTTCCATCAAGGGCTATGATGAACTCACAGCCGGCAAATACAAACTTATTCTCTGCCACTACCCTATCATGTTCTACAACCACTCCTATTCGCCGGATTGCTATATGCTCTGCGGCCACGTCCATAACACCCGTGAGAATACTTATCTCGCCAAGTGGAAAGCAGAACTGCGCGATAACGCGGTCGGTATCGCCAGTAACAAGGGCAATATCATCAACGTTGGCTGTATGCTGCATGATTATACCCCCAAAACCCTTAACCAGCTCATTGCCTGGGATAAGGAAGGAGGCTGGAAAGTTGAGTAAAACAATCTTTACCTTTACGGAAGAATTTGATGATACCGGCCATCTCATCAAGCGTACCATTACAACCGAACAGGGCGAAACAATTCTGCCGGTAACGCCAAACACCAAGCCGATTGATAACATGCCGTTTATCCCCACTCCAACCCCTCGGAAAGCGCCGCTTGATATAACCTGGAAAGCGCCGCCTGATGTAACCTGTAATTCTACCGGAGGTACCGTCCATGAATCCTAAAGAATTTGAACTGGCTGCCTGCACCGCCATCTCCCGCTACTTCAATGATAACGCTGATGTAACTGGTGTCTATCTGTCACCGGATGATATCTACACCGTCTGGTCGTGTAAAACTCTTCAAAACAATAAAGGTCTTTTCACCACCCCTGTCAAAGACGGCCTGTATTACGAAGCTACCTATAACGGCGATAAGCAGGAACTCTACGTTGACTGTTATCAAAAGCTTAAAAACTTTGCAGTAAAAGTCAGCGAATAAAACAACAAAGCCCCTATCCACTGTCACCCAGCGGACGGGGGCTATCTTTTTAGTTCAGGCCAAAATCAGCTAACAACGGGTTCTTCAACAGCATCCCCACAATCACATACCGGTAAGATTTCACACTGCCGTCATAGTAAAGGGTTCCTCGTATCCTCTGCTTTTTCACCAGTCCGGCCATGAACTCTGCCTGCTCTTTTGTAAAGTACAAAGAAACCTGCGGGTAGTTCTTGTCATCCAGCCGCGTTGTAATGTGCCGGTTGATTTCCAGTTCTGTCGGCAGCACATAGCTTCCTTCTAGGTGCGGCATCAAAGCCCGGTATTCTTTTGTATCTTTCATCACGCAGCGGTCGGCACCCACCGCCATCATCCTGCCAAGCTCTTCCTGCAACAGCCGGTTTGTCACGGTTCCAATGCGGGTATCTTCAACCTCGGCCTCGTCGTTCAGCACCTCGCGTACACGCATACTCAGCCGCAGGTTGATTTTTACTTCCTTTGCCATTACTTAACCGTCTCCAGCAGCTCTTTCAGCTTCGCAGCTTTTTCAATCAGCTCTGTCAGCGTCTTAATGTCTTCTGCCCGCTGTTCCTGGCTCATCTTTTTCAGTCCTCTCTTATATGCCGGCGTTGCAATCTTCTTACCAATCTTACCGGCCAGCGGCTGTAAAGTTTTCTGAACAAATGTTTTGGTTTCGGCTTTCTTCTCAGCAGTTTCAATCTCGCGTTCAAGTGCAGCCTGTTTTTCGGTTTCAGCAGGCTTTTCGGCCGCCATCTTTGTTTCAAGTGCGGTCACGCTTGTTTCAAAACTTTGTAATACCCGCTCAAGCCTTTCCTCGCGTTCTTCTGTCGAGTCTCCGTTCCAGGCATCGTCCAATCCCTGCTGGGTATCATTGCGGATTCTGTCTCGGTCTTCTTCGTTCACACAGTTAATCGCAAACAATCTATTGTACAAACTCAAAAGTTCCTGTTGCTGTTTATCTTCAAATTTGATCAATCTGTCGCATTCTGAGCGTTTCAGCTTTTTGTCATCCAGTAGTTTCAGCAGTCCTTTATTCAGATTGTTTTCCAGGCGCAAATCTCTATCAATCATTTTTCCACTTGCGGCACTGATTTCTTTCAAGGCTTTCCTGGCATCGACCTGGTTCATGCTGTATGGTTCTTCTTGTAAACACTCAATAAATTCAGCTGCTGCCTTGCGCCGGATCATTTCATCTCCAAAACCACCACGCACCTGCAGGTTAGCGCTGTACAAAATAACTTTCTTTTCATTGTGGGATAGGGGAGTGGTAACTACATTACAGTTCTTGGCCGCATTCCATGTCGCGTCCTGTTCCTGCAGCAGCATCAATGCTCGGTATCTCCGCTCGCCAGAAAGCAAAACATACACCGTCTTACCATTTTCCTGCTCTGGGAACACAACCAGGTTGTGCAGCAGGCCATTGCGCTTAATGTCTTCGGCTAATATTTCAATATCTTCTCCGTTGTCATTCTGGCGGAAAATCTCGTTGTCCGGGTTCAGCCGGATGTCTGCCAGGCTGATATCCTTATTTTCAAACTCAATGGTCTTATTGCCAACAATCTTTCCAACCAGGGCACGGCCGGCATCGTTATCGTTCACTTCTTTTGCTGCACTGCTGGTAGGAATGTTCAGTTTCTTTTCATTGCCTTTCTTCGGTTTTGATTTCAAACCCATCTCACTTTTCCTCCTTGTCCAGTTTTTCAAGCCGCTGTTTCAGCTCTTTATAAGCCGCCACATAGCTCTTGCCAATCGGTTGTGTTTTGGCAGAATAACATACCGGCACACATCTTCTCACCGATGTCTTCACAGCCAAAGCGCTGGGTATCTCAGTCTTGAACAGGGTAGGGCCAAGCACTCTCTGGCATTCTTCCCGCGTCTCTCTCGTGGCCGCACCCTTGTCCACCATGGTTAAAATTACGCCGATTCCTTTCAGGTTCGTCTTTGGGTTCTTGCGCAGCTCATTGCAGATGGAATAAGTTCTAAATGCCGAATCCTCAGAAAACGAATCGCACATCATCGGGATCAATACATAATCCGCTGCCACCAATGCGTTTGAAAGGATCATACTGTCACGGGTCGGCTGGGTATCCACAATGATATAATCATAATTCTCCCGCACCTGGTTCAAAAAGTATAGCAAAAAGTCGGCCGTAGATTCCAACCGTCTTGGGTCGCCCACATCGTACTGCTGCGCATCAGCCAACAGGTCCGACAACCGCTTGTTGATCCGCGGTGTCTGGCTGCTTGCCGGGATCATATCAACATTCTCATACTCTGTCCCCACAATATACTCTTTTGTGGAGGTGTACTTAAAGCCGTCAAACATATCGTACAGCGCTTTGCGGGAATAAGCATTGCTTGTAATCGTATTACCGCCGCTCAATGCAAAGGTCAGGTTGCCCTGCGGGTCGGTGTCTACGCACAAAACCTTTTTTCCTTCATCTCCCATTAAGTAAGCAAGGTTAGAAGCCGTAACCGTCTTACCAGAGCCGCCTTTTTCAATCGCAATCGTAATAATTTTTGCTGCCATAGCTAACCCTCACTTGTCAAACTCAAAAGTTCCTGTTGCTGTTTAATTTGATTATATCACACTTCGTGGCAATGTCAACGGGGTAGAGCATCTGTCAAACTCAAAAGTTCCTGTTGCTGTAACAAAGTTAAAAATAGGGGAGCCACCTCGTCAGCAGCTCCCCCTGGTTATTCTTCAAATGTTGTTTCATCCAGCCGGAACATCGGCTCTTTGCCGTCCTGTCCCATCCGCCGTTTTCCGCTTTCAATGATCGTGGCGGAATTTTCTACAATGTCGCTGTACACCACCGTGCGGTAATACTGCGCAGATTTCTTTTCCACATCCTGCCTCAGTATCACGCTAAACTTCTCCAGTTCTCCCAACGCCCAGCTTTTCAGCCCGTGGTTATTCTGGATGATTCCGTTCAGCGCTTCCAGTGTTTCTTCAGCCTGGTCTTGTTTGTTCTGGTTGGTCAATATCTTGGCCGCATAAGTAAACACATTTGCCAAAACATTCCGCTCTTCTACGGTCAGCTCCTTCTTGTAGCCCGCATAGCCAGCCCGGTCTTCTATCTCGCCCCGCGCCTTGCGGAACGTCATTCCCATCACAGCCGGGGGCAGGGGAGAGGCCTCTCCGGTTTCAGCCGCCAACACAGCTTGTTTCTTCGCCTTTTGTTTGCGTGCCACCTCCTGGTCGCTGCGCTGATTCGCGCTCAAAAACGCCCGTACCTTTTCCATCTCTTTGCGTGATTTGTACTTGATAAAGATATACAAATGGGTGTATTTCCGCACGCCTTTGGTTCGTACCGGCTCATAATCAAACCACAGGTCTGTCATCTCGTTGATTTCATTTTTCACCAGCTTCAGAACATTGCGTTCAAAGTCTGAAAAATTCGGGTACTTTTCTGTCAACGGTTTTTCGCGGTCATACTTGTTATCCACATCGGACTTTTTGCGGTTCATACCGCGCTCTTCTTTGGTCGGTACAGACAACAGGTTTTTGAAATCATCAATGCCAAACTTTTTGTACTTGTATCCGCGCAGCTGGTTCCGCTTGGCGGGGAACATCCCCAGCACTTCGTCCGTCACCGGCTCAAACACCAGCCCATTGGCGTATTCGTAGTCCCGGTTGCCGTTATCATAAGATAAGATGATCTCATACACCCGCATGGAATAGGTGCTCTGCATCATCAGCAGGTATTCAATGCTATAGGATGTATAATTGCTTGTCAGCTGTGCAATGTCTTTCCAGATATCCTCATTGAACCGCATACTGATGGTTTTGCCCTCAGTATCAATAATCGAACCTTTGCGTACCCAGCTCATACTCTTGTACTTGGTCGGGGCAATCGGCACCCAAAATGTCCGGTTCTCCAAATTTTCAATCGTGTGCTGCAAATATGCCACATAGGCCGGCTTTTCCGCATTCACACCTGTCAACTTTGAAAAATCGCTGAACGTAATCGTGTAATACTTCGAAGCATCCGTGTCATTTTTCTGGTCGATTTTGGAAAGCAGCATGAACAAAATTTTCTGTTCGTTGCGCGGCAGGGAATACTTGGTCTTCTGGATCAGGTCATTGCTCTTGGTGATGTAAGAGCCAACGGCAAAAGGGGAGCCGGTCTTCTTTTCCTGCTCCTTTTTCGCCTTAACCTCTTCGTTCGTCATCACCTCTCCGGTAATCGCCGTTCCTGTGCCTGCACGGTTTACTTTTTGGTCTTTCATCATTCTGTTCGCCCGCATAGCCTGTCCGCCATGTCAAGCTCAACCTCCAAATCACAGTGTATGTATCGCATCGCACAGGTGGGTATACCTAACGCATTATATCTTTATCTTACCCTATTTTCATCTGCTCGTCAAGCCTGATTTTTTGCGCTTTTCTTCAAAACAAAACTCGTAGTAAATTTTTTGCGCTTATTATTATTTATTATTTATATTTTATATTTATATTATATAAGGTATATTGCGAGTTTCTTTTACACAAGCTGCGAGTTTCTTTTATTCCAGCTACGAGTTTCTTTTATTTTACATACGAGTTTCTTTTACATATGCTACGAGTTTCTTTTACGCAAGATCCTGCTTTTCGCTGTCAAACAACCTCGTAATTGCCGTCAAAAAATCTCGCAGTTCGCATCAAACAATCTCGTAATTCACGTTAAATTTTTTATTTCCTGCGCTTTTCGTCAAACAAACTCGTAGTTTTAAGCCAAACGGATCGGGTAGGGGAGTGGTCCCGCCCCTGGTTTTTTTACGCCTTTTCAAATCAAAAAAACTCGTAGTTCATTCCGCTGCATCAACCATCCATATCTGGTCGTCTGAACCATATTTTTTCAATCTTTTGGTCAAACAAACTCGTAATTCTGGCTATGGGTGGTCATAAATCAACTTCAAGTCCCGCCATGCGCCGCCTATCCATACCATCCTGGCTTTATTACAATCGGTATTTTTTGCGCTTTTTCACCGTAAAAGAAACTCGTAGTTCAGCTCTTAATGCTCTGCCCATCAATCGGCAGCAGGGGAGAGGGTCTGATTTTTTTGCAGTTTTCGGCGTAAAACAAACTCGTAATAGCTGCAGCAGCCAGCACCGGTCGGATTCAATCTTGTCGCATGTATCATCTATCAATTCATAAACCGTTCATATTGGCCGTTTTTCCGGTTTCACACCCCATAAACCTATATACCAAAAAAGTATACACCCCACATACCGGCAATTCAACAAAAATCAATCCCGTCAACCAAATAATAACCGCGTACACATTCTTGGGTATAACTGGCGTAAACGGCGTCATGCGCGGCTCAAGCGGAGAATATAAAGCATATATTTGCTTTCAGCGCAAGCAGATTACTTTTGGTTCGTCTGCCAATTTTGAAGATACTGTTGCTATCAGGAAAATAACCAAGGAGGAATTTTACGGGAAAATCCAGCATGATAACGCCGGTTGGGAACAGCGCCTGGCAGACGCAATGGCCGAATACAAAAAGAACAAAAAATAATCAACAATTTCGCTAAAGCTTAATTTAGCGAAATATAGGGAACCCAATAAAATCTTCAAAACCTCCTTGACATATGACATAAAACGTCGTATCCTATAACCAAAGAAACGACACTAAACGTCATGCGGATAGGAGACTTTCTTATGGCTTTTGCTACAGAACAAGTTTTTGCAATGGGTATTCTCTATAATCAACTAACTACAGCAGTCTATGGCGACGATGGTCCAAAAACAAATAGCTTCCAAAACGCCACCATGTATCCGTTTTTGGAAATTACCAAGCTGATTCTTCGTGTACGTTCTGAACACCGTATCTCTCCAGAGCTGGATCGCCTGATTACCCAAACATATTCAACCCTTACCGAGGAAGACGTTCAGAACGGATTTAACAGCATTCTTCCCATTGAGTTGCAAGGTGCCTTTGCTCTTGGTTATTATCATGGCCAGGCCGAAAAGTATTCGGACATCAAGCCCATCGGTCTCAAAGCCATGCGTGCCCGCGCTAATATGACTGTCCAACAGGCAGCAGATAAACTCGGTATATCCGCCCGCCAATACCAACGCATTGAATCCGGCGAAAGCAAACCTACTGTTCAGGCAGCACAAACTCTTGCCTCGCTGTTTCAATGCTCTGTCAATGATTTATTTTAAGGGGTAATTTCATACTTCGTCGTTGTGCTCGGTGTTGAGATTCGTTTGAAGGGCAGAAAGACAGCGTTTACGCCCCACATGTCGTGGACAAGCCGTCCATAAACCACACATGATATCTCATGTTTGTAAGTCGTGCGGTATTACTTTCACCGGTGGCCCTCGTGCATCTTTCTGCCTGGAATGTAGGGCGGAACGTGATAAGCAGGCCGTTAAAAAATGTCGGAACCTTGCCAAAAAAATAATACTACTCGTAAAATTAACTCTACCGATATCTGTCAGCATCTCCACACCAACCCCATCCGGCAAGCGCGAGGATCTTCCCGCTAAAGTTCTTTCTGCCTCTGAACTGTATTGATACTTCCAACCTGCTAAAAAATAGGGAGCACCCAAGGTTTCAAACCAAAGGTACTCCCTATTCCTGTTTGTATAATTCTTTGCTGTTTTTACTCAAGCGTAAAATTTACTTGCCACTAGCTGGATGGCTGATAAAAGCTTTAATCCTCTACTTGTATTATATACCATGGGTGGCAAGCTGTCAACCTTAACGCTTAAATAAAAACTCCTGTATATCGTCAAAAGCTCGCTGCATCTGCTCCACATTGTCGCCGTTCAGGTTGTGTCCCAGCTGTGCAAATTCTGCCCGCAGCAGCATGTTGATGCTTTCATCCAGGCTATTCAGGTGCTTCTTCACACCCTCCAACTGTTTGTCAAACGTGTCGCAGCGCCCTTCCACCGTTTTCAGCCGCCCTTCAAGCTTGTCTATCCGGGCATCCTGGTCTTTGTTTGGCTTTTTCAAAAAGTTGTTGAACTTAACCACCACGGCAATCGCAGCCGAAATACTAACCAGCGCCCCACAAACTGAAAGCATCATCGTCAGTATGTCCTGCGCCGTAAATGTAAATACCGGGTTAGGCATCTGCGTTCACCTTCTCTCCGGCAGCAGCTTCACCCGCCTTCATCTGCTCGTAAGCCGCCTGGGCAATCGCACGCGCCTGCTCCTCTGTAATGGTAACGCCGGCCTGCTTGGCCACTTCCATAATCAGTTCTGCGGCGCGTCTGTTCTTTTCCTCGCCGGAAATATCGTTAAAATACTGCTTGATATATTTACAGGCGCTTAACCCCCACTGCATCAACAGCGGGTAGCCGCTCAACAGGTTCAGCGCTTTGTTTACTGTCTCCTGGGCGTTCGGCATCACATATTTGCCGACCATAAAAGCAACCACGCAAACCAGGCCCATCACAATATATACAATTCCCTGTTCCATACCTAACCTCCAATCTCTTCCGTTTCACTTGTCTCATCAATCGGCGTAAAAATTTCATCACAAAGGGGCGCATTGTCACCCTCTGTTTTTTCTTCTTCCGCTACTTTTTCCCTCACCTTAATCCAGGCGTTACACAAATTCTCTGCACTCATTGCCGCAAACAGCCCAATGTTAAAAGACGATTCCGGTAACTGTCCGGTCCTAAAACACAGGATCATGTATACAATCGCGTAAACAATCGTTGCGCCCATCGTAAAAACAATAATCTTTTTGCTGAACCTCATCAGGCTCCAGTTTTCCTTCATAAAAATCACCTGCTTTGGCTGCACTCAGGTATGGCTCTTCACCGCTTTTTGGCTGATATAACCATAAACCGTTTTGAACCAGCCGTTCACGACCGTCTCATATCCAATGCAAACAGGCTTGCCGGTCTTGGCATTCGGGCTGCTGATCACACCAATGGACTGGTACTGCATTCCGGCACCCTTGCGCACATTCCATTTGCCGTTGTTCAGGGTAATGGCCTTTGTCACAGTCTTTTTCACTGCCGGTTCAACCTTCGGCTCCTCAGCCGCTTCCTGCTTGTCCACCTGTACACTGTGCTGGTTTGCGTTTGCCCACAAAATCACACCGCTGCTGGCCGGCTTAAAGTCATCATCCAGCCAACATAGCGGGTTCTCGCGCACACCTTTCCAGCGCACCTCAAAGTGCAAATGGGCACCAAAACAGTTGCCGGTCTGGCCGCTGTAGCCAATCACTTCGCCGGTTTTCACCTTCTGTCCAACCTTCACCGTGATAGAATTCAAATGAGCATACAACGTTTCCAGCTTGCCGCCTTTATACGCCGTATGCTCAATCTTCACCATATTGCCATAACTGTTGGTGTCGCCCTGCGTCACGCGCCCATTCCAATGGTAAACCACGCGCACCGTTCCATCTTCCGCCGCAAATACCGGTGTTCCCACCAAAGCGCGGAAGTCAATTGCCCTGTGCAGCGCCCCACTGTTATATTTCCATCCAGCCGTAATCACATGCTGCGCCAATGGCCACCCAAAACATACCTCTCCATTCTTCAGCCGCATCTTTATCCTCCTTATTTTGTCCTCTTCCACATATAAACCACCAGATAGGGCGGCATGTTGTTGTGAGCTTCCCCGGAACCGCCGGAGGCGACGGTTACGGTTTTGGATTCCCAGTTCGGAATACCCCAGCCGCCTGATTGTGTTTGAACATACGCATCCGCAGAGTTTCCGGTTTTGGAGCGTATTACGTTGCTTCCGTTGGTCACAGACAACGAATAATTCGGTAGCTCGCTTTGTGTAAGCTTATGTGTGGATTCACCCCCAGTACCACCTGCGGGATAACTACTAGAAGCGCCAAGCAAAAAGCGTCCAGAAATGCTTGCCCAGGTACCGCCAAACAAAGACGCTGGGCTTGTATTGCTTACGCTCATGTAAATGCTGCCAATCGGCCAGGCCGCAAGTTTTGCTTCCGCGATGGCCGCCTTCACCGCCGCCGGTGTTGCCGCAATACCACCATTGGTCGAACTCGTTGAACTGGTCGAATCACTCAATTTCACACCGCCCAAAGTCGAAGCATTACCTGTTGGCAGTGTGTACTTGGTGTCGGTTGTTGGCGGTGTGTATCCCAAAGCACTTGTCACGTTCGTCTTTGTCAAACTAATCGTGCCGGAATTCACCGTAATGTTGCTACCTACTTTTAATACTCCAAGAACGCTGGTAGAGCCAGTGGCAACACTAATAGTACCATCTCTTACTGATCTGGAAATATTCGATCCAAGTTTCACCACACCAAAAGTATCAAAGTCTGCCTCAGATAAATAAATAGCACCTGTTATATCCCTATTGATATGATCGCCAATTTTTACGCCACCCAATGTATCAGAAGAAGCCATAGGTAACGTATAAGTCGATCCACTACTTGCAGGTGTCATATAAATCTGGTTTGCATTCAAAGTGCCTGCACTTTTGGCATGGTCATACTGGCTCTGTGTTAGATAATTGATTACTAAACTGTCTAACTTTGTATTTGTCGCCATATTGTATACTTCTCACCTCATTTCACAAATACTCGGATGTGGTTTTCATCCAGCCGTTCCATCACACGGTATCCGGTTTCTGCTTTAGTTCCAATGCCACTATCATTGGCAGCGCAAAATCCGTTTACTTTGCAGGTGCCGTCGTCCACCACAACCAGCTTCCCCATCAGGCCAACAGCATCCCATTCCTTGCGCTGTCCGCGGGCAATATACTGTTTGTCATTATCATAGTTCGGGTTCAACACCAGGCCGTTCTCCGTGGTACTGTCATGCTTCAGTGCTCCAAAAATGTCACGCTCGTACATATCAGCCCACTGATCCTCAGCAGTATCGCCCAGCACAGTCGGGTTGCCGGATACAATACCCAAAATGTAAGTATCTTTGCTATTTGCCAGTCGAATGTATTTCCCATCCAGCGTCACAAACATGCCACGTCGATCTTCTCCATCAGGGTTCCCGTCCTGCCACTCAAACATTTCCGCATAGTCAGCGCCGGAAGAAGAATAGGTGCCGCCCGATGCAGTACCATCTGTATTGATTCGGAAAGCATTAGAAGTAGCGCTGGAAGTGCCGTTGCCAATCAAAAACACGATGTCCTTTTTTGGATAATCACCGTCAGGTGTGGAATTACAATATTTTCCACATACAATACCATCCAAAATAGAGCTTGTTGGAATGCTAATAGATGAAGAACTTTTTTTGTATGTATTTATTTTGTTGTTGGTTCCAACTACAAGTCCATTAGTAACACCATAATAATACTGATATGTTGCACCAGAACCTACTCCCGATTGATGCGTAGACATTATTATATCGTTACTGTTACCAATATTTAGTGAATTTGAACCAGATGTCAACAGTGCATTAGTTACGTTAGCTTTCGTCAAACTGATAGTACCAGAGCTTACTGTGATATTGTTTCCGATTTTTACACCGCCAAGGGTTGAATTGGTAGCACTTGGCAATGTATATTTCGTATCTGTAATCGGTGGCGTATATCCCAAAGCACTGGTTACATTTGCTTTTGTCAAACTGATCGTACCGCTGTTCACTGTAATGTTATTGCCAATCTTTACACCACCCAAGGTAGAACTTGTTGCGGTCGGCAGTGTATAACTCGTACTGCTCGCCGGTGTCATATAAATCTGGTTCGCATTCAGTGTGCCGTTGTTTTTTGCCGTATCATACTGGCTTTGTGTCAGGTAGTTAATTACCAAACTGTCCAGCTTTGTATCAGTGGCCATAATCATATACCTCTCGTTGCAATCGCGTTGATTGCGGATAATCCGCTCGGCAGTCCAGTCAATTTTCCGTTGCTGATGCTTAGGCTCAGATTGGTGCTGCTTGGGCCGCCGTACATGGCGCTCTTGTGGTACTTGTCACCCTCAAACGCGATCAGGCTCGTACTCTGCCCGCCCCAGCCGCTGGAACTGGTCATGGTGCCGTAGCCCCAAATCTTGATTACTCCGTCAGTGCGCTTAAAACTCACGCTGGGGTTGGTGTCCGTAATAGCATAAGCCTCCACATTGTTATTGCCACTGCCGCCGGAACTCCCGCCGCCGGCATAAGTTCCTGTCACACCAAAAATGCTCACACCACTCTTGATGTTTCCGGCCACAAGGTTTGCATCACCTTTAATGGTTTGAGCACCACTTAAATACTGGCTTGCGGCAATCGTCTGGTTACTGGTCGATGGTGTATAAGTCGCAGCGGCTTTCTTGGTCACACCACTGCCCACATATGTAGTCGAAATAGCATTTACAGTCACCTGGCTCAATCCGCCGTATCCGCTGTCAGGTTTTACAGTCTGTGTTCTTTCACTTGGCGATACAGTTTTGCTTTGTAAACTCACACTTCCGCTTCCACCACTGCTGCTGCCCGCATAAGTACCAGAAACTCCAAAAATCTTCACACCGCTTCTAATGTTACCGGCGGTCAAATTGCTGTCACCCTTAATCGTCTGGGTTCCATTCAAATACTGGCCGGATGCAATGCTCTGGTCACTCGTTCCCGGCGTATAAGTCGCAGCACTCTTTTTCGTCACGCCGCTTCCCACATAAGTTCTCGATACTGCATTTACAGTCACCTGGCTCAAACCGTCATAGCCATAGTCGGCCTTGATCGTCTGTGCGCTCTCACTGGGGCTGACTGTCTTGCTCTGCAAACTCGTCCCACTGGCACCACCAGTCACAAAACCTCCCTGCATATCCACCTGCGTACTTCCTAAATAAACTCCCATATAAAATCACCACCTGCTAATTGTCACACTTGTTGCGCCTACACTGGCCGCCGTAATGCTGATAGATTTCGCACTGCTGCCATCCCATGCACCCTGGCTTGTCCCGTTCAGGTTAATCGTTAAAGCCGCATTCACCTTGTTGGCGCTTGTTGCGGCACCGCCTGCACTGCTGGAGCCAGCATAATTGTGGGTGTGGCCGCTTGCCGCCTTACCATCAATCAAACCTTTCAATACCTTGCCCTGGTTTGCGCTCAAGCTATCTGTGGTCGAACTCGAAGTCAAGTTGTCCTGGATTCCTCGCCATGTATTTGCCGGCACAGCCCAGGTCCCGTCTCCACGCAAGTAATATGTCTGTTGGCCTTTGGCCGGTGCCGGAACAAGTCCTGTACTGCCCGCCGCATCAGCGGTCGCTTTCGCAAATACGCCATAGGTTGTATTCGTATCCGGGGGTACAGCCCAGGTTCCGTCACTGCGCAGGTAACGGTTCGCATTGCCCGCCACCGGCGCAATCACCAAGCCGGTACTGCCTGCTTCGCTTGTGGTCGCTCCCTTAAAAGTGCCATAAGTCGTGTTAGTATCCTGGGTCGTAATGGTGCTGGTCGTACCGTCATCTTTGGTACAGGTAATCGTTGTGCCGTTTACACTCAGAGATTTAATCACACCATGAGTATGACTGCTCGGTGTAAAGGTACTCGGTTTCCCCGTCACGCTGTCCCATGTATGGGTGTGCCCGGCCACAGCATAATCACTGGTATTCTTGGTCACAATCGTGCCAAATGCGCCCCTGTAGCAATAAACCAGGTTAGAACTTGTTCCACTATACGCGCCGTTCCAATAAGCGATAAAACTCATATCGGGCACATACTGCTGGTCGGTTGCCGCATCTTTCCAGCCACTGGCACCTTGTGTTGTCAAAGTTCGCACATTCTTGACAGCTACTGTCCCTAGCGCCGGGAAATCCGTGATCTGGCTCTTGGTGTGTGTGTGGTTGCTCGCAGCTTTGCCGTCAATTAACGTCTTCAAAGCTTTGCCCTGCGCTGCGCTCAAACTATCGGTCGTACTGTCGCTGGTCAAGTTATTCACAACCGGCCGCCATGTGTTTGTGTCATGTTCGGGTGGGGTGTATCCCAGTGCATTCTTTACATTGTCCGCTGTCACACTAAGCACGCCGCTGTTGTTCGTAATGTTCGCTCCGGTTTTCACGCCGCCCAACACACTGCTGGTCGCCGTGGGCAGGCTGTATTTGTTCGCTCCCTCGGCAATCCCATCCAATTTTTTCTTATCGGCTGCGCTCATAAAGCCAGCTTCGCTCTGTGTAGCTCCCCCGTGCCCGTGGCTAATGGGTGCAAAAATGGTTTTCAGCTTGCCAAAAAAGTAGCTCAACCCCGCGTTACTCAAATATCCCACTTTACCACACCTCCTCTTGGTTTAGTTTTTAAGATGCCAAAATGGTATCAATTTCAGTGTTCTGGATCGCATCAATGGTAAACACCTGGCCCAGTCCATCCCACTTCTCGCCATTCCAGGCATAGTTCATGCCATCGCCAACGTCGTATACATCGCCAATGGTCTGGCCGCTGGTCGGCAGTTTGTCATAGCTTGCCACACTGCCTTTGTAACGGTACATAGCGGTAATGTCGCTCTTCAGGGCATAGGTGCTTGCCGCGCCAAAACCATCCAGTTTCTTCTTGTCGGCAGTGCTCATCAGACCATGGGTGCCCTGGGTGGCATCATTGTAGGTGGTGTTGGTGCTGGGAATACCCAATGCCGTAATATCGCCCTTGGCAACCGCAGTCACAGCGCTCACATGTCCGGTCGCATCCACAGTAATTTTGTACAGGCCGCTGTCATGTGCGGTATAGCTGGGGTGTACATACTTGTTGGCACCGGTAGCAATGCCGTCCAGCTTCTTTTTATCTGCGGCGGTCATCAAACCGTGTGCGCTCTGGGTTACATCGTTGTAAGTAGTATTGGTTGGGGTTGCCCAAGTGCCATCGCCGCGCAGGTACAAGCCCTGCTGCCCTTTGGCAGGTGCGTTCACCAAACCGGAACTACCAGCCGTATCAGCAGTCGCACCCTTAAAGTTGGTATAGGTAGTATCTTTATCGGCAACCCACTTGGCCGTACCATCGGCATCCCAGCCCAGGATCATGCCGTCAGAACCACCTACCGGGATGTGCTTGTTGCCGCTTGTGGCTGGGTGTACATATTTGTTTGCACCGTCCGCAACACCGTCCAGCTTCTTCTTATCGGCTGCACTCATCAGACCGGCGCTCGTGGTGCTTGCAGCTCCATAGGTGGTGTTCGGCGGGGTCGTCCAAGCACCGGTCGAATCCAGCCAGCGCTGCGCACCCTTCGTCGGGCTGGGCACCAGTCCGCTCTTGCCATCCGCATCAACCGTTGCGCCGCTCATCACATTGTAGGTGGTATCCTTTTCGTTTACCCACTTAGCGGTGCCGTCCGCGCCCCAACCCAAAATCTGGTTGGCACTGCCGCCAGCAGGGATATGCTTATTCCCGCTGGTTGTCGGGTGGGTGTAATTCTTCAGCCCGGCCAGCTTATTCTTCTCAGCAGTGGTATAGTCGTTTGTCGAAAGTCCCTTGCCATCAATCTTATCCACCTTACCGGCCAGCAAAGCTTTAATTTTCTGCCAAAAATAAAGCAGACCGTCATAATTCAAAAATGCCATATTGTTTCCTCCTTGTCTTTGAATAAATTATCAATTTCGGTATTCGTAATCTCGTCAATTACAGCTTCCGGGTTTGGGGTGTTGATAATCAGTCGCCCATCTGCATCCGCCGTTACGCTCGTAATGCCGGTGCCGCGCACCTTTACCGTACCCTTTGCCATATCACCATGTTTCAGTTCCAAATTGGCTTCTGTGGCATCAGCCTTGCTGGCCCCAATTGTAAAATCAGTATCATTCAGCATTACCCAACCAGAGTTATAAATATATAAATCTCCGGGCGGCAGGTAATAAATCTTCCCGGCCAGCGGGGCCAATGGCAGCTCACTTACTCGTTCCAGATCGCTTCCAATCCGAACTCGCCCACCGGCTGTGTCCCGGTAAGTGTTTCCCGTATCCAAGCAGCATACCAGCTGTCCATCCACAATAGGAGTTTTATCCAGCTGCGACTGTTGGATCTCGCATAAAGAAAGTTTTGACATCGTAAAACTCCTTTTTGTAACAATAAAAAAACCGCCTACCTGCGTACAGATAAGCGGTTTCGATTCAGTATTCAGTTTAACAAATTTTGCATTGACGGTATAATAATAGCAGAACTAAAACACCAACGTTTATCTTTTTTTCTTGCCATATCATTCCTCGTTTGTCAATACAATATAAAACCTTCGCTGCACAGTGCATGTTCTCCTACTCGCAAAACACTGGCCCTGCAGCGAAGGCTATTTTTTATGTCAACTTGAAATAACTAACCGCTTGGCCGTCTCAGCCAATGGTCTTCCAGGTAATAGCGCCCTCAACAACCTTCACGCGGGTATCCATGGCAGTGTTCAGGCTGTCAGCATACGCCTTGGCGGCATCACGGGCAGCATTAGCCTTGGCGGTTGCATCAGTAGCGGCAGCACCAATGGCCTCGCTCTTGGCGGCAGCCAGCTGTTCAGTGCTCACCTTAGCATCCCAGGTGGCCTTCTGTTCCTTGGTCACATGGATATCGGCATTCGCAGCGTGCGTATCCAGGGCGGTCTGCACAGCCTTGATCTTTTTGTCAGCTTCGGCCTTGGTGTAAGCATCAGGCACAGCAACATACAGGCCGTCTTCCTCCAGGGTAATGGAGTTGTTAGCCTTGGCGCTCACCTTCACCTTTACGCTGATCTTATTGTCAGTAGAAACAGTAACCTCAGCGGTGGAAGTTGCCAGACCGGTGTAAATATCAATCAGGCTGCCAACCGGGATCTTGATCACATCGCCGCTGGTAATGGTCAGCTCAATGTTTTTGTCCTTGGCATTATAAGTACCGCTGGTCACAACCAGATCCTTGCCCAGTGCAATGGTCAGTTCGTCGCCGCCAAATACCGGCAGCTTGATGGTGCGGGTGCTTGCGTCATAAGTCGGTGCATGCACAACGCCAGTCAGGGTGGTAGTAACGGGGTCGCCGCCCTTGGCAACACTCAGCACGCCCTCATTGTAGGTAACATCGGTAACAAACACACCCTTGCCGCCAACAACGCCCGCAATCTTGGCATCAACGTAGTCGGCAACAGCCTTGGTGGTCGGCACATTGTCATCGCTGGCGCTGGCAGCCGGGATCTCAGTTACGGTGGCTTTGTTCAGCTGGATATAGCTGGTGCCATTGAACACATGCAGGGTAAAGTCGCTGGTGCGCACATAAACAACGCCCTGCACCTGGCCGGAAGCAGGCAGGGTGCTCACCAGCTTGCAGCTCTTGGTGTATTCAACTGCGCCCTTAAAAATCTGCAAAGTGTCAGTCAAAAAATACAGGGTGTCGTTGTCTTTTACCTGCAGGGCTTCAAACTTAGCTTTGGTACCATAATTAAATTTTACTTCTGCCATAATTATTTCTCCTTAAATTTCATGTTGTTTTTGTCGGTTAAAATTCCTGCCAAACAAATCCAGTGCTTGCAGTGCTGAACGGTTCAACAGCAAACTTCCCGGTGTCTAACAGCTGTACAATCCACGGCTCATACTTGCCCTCGGTGTTTTTAATCATTACGGTCTGCCCGGCATAAGTGTCGCTGCTGTTATTCAACTGCTCATTGGCTTGCCCGTTGCTGTCAAAAACACGGGTACGGGGGCGGATCGCCTGTTTGCTCTTATCGTCACGGATGTAATAAAACTCCGATGTATCCTTGGTAATAACCAGGTCCTTCTCGTCAATAATTCCATTCGTAATCGCTGTATCCAGGTTTTCTGCGTTACCATAGCCCAACTTGCTTGTGGTTGCCATTCTCCCAACTCCTTTCTCCATTTGTCGCTATATAGAAAAAATGCAGGCGGCCAAGCCTTAAAACTCAACCACCCGCATATTTCCATCAGTTGTACCATCACCGCCGCTGCCGGAACCGCCGCTGCTCTTAATCTCTACCGCATTGCCAATCGGACTTCCGTTGGCGGTCAGCTGCAGCATGTCATTCTTGTAGCTCAGGTTGTCGGCCTTGTTGTTCATCATGGTGTTGCTCTTATCAATCATGGCCTTCAGCATGGCCTGCATTGCAATAATCCGCTGGTCCAAAGCATTCAGTGCTTCGTCCGGGATCGTGGCCGCCCAGTCGTAAACATCAATAATTTTAATTTCGCCCGGTCCAACCTTGCGGATATACTGGGTGGTCCTGCCTTCAGCATCCATCTCAATGTTGCCAAAGGTCAGTTGGAACTCAATCACACCGGCCTCACTGGTCAGCGCTGTGTCAAAGGGCAGCTTATATTCCAGCTTGTTTTTATACAGCTCGTCACTCAGCGTCAAAAACTCGGTGCGGTATTTCTTGCTCACCGGCAACCGGTATTCCAGCATCACCACATAGTCGCGCATGTCTTTGCCCTTATATTCCGGGTCAGCCAAAAAATGCAGTGTGTCTACCAGTTTGCTCTGCTGCATCACGCGCTCCACCACACTGGCGGTCAGGGTATTGTCCTCGTTAATCAGGATCGTGTACATTGCTCGTCTCCTTTCCGCCCACAATGTAGTCAAACTCATTGCGGCTGATTTTGCCCTTGTGCCACAGCGCATTTAGGGTCGCTTCTTTTAATCGGCGATCCAAATACAACCGCCGCAAACTCTCCACAAAGTCACTCATAGCACACCTCCTTCAATCAGGCTCAGGGTATAAGCATCAATAATAGCCTCAGGGGTTTTGGCCCCCAAGGCTTTCAGCTTGTCATATTCGTAAACACTGATCTCTTCCAACTGCACGGTATCGTATCCTGCCGCCGGAATGTTATAGTATCCGTCCACATGCCAGATGTAGCGCCCATCACTGCTCACAATTCCTTCGGCATCATCTGCTGTGCAGTTCACCATAATCCCGTGTTTCGCCTGGTATTTCACAAAACTCAGGTGGTCAAGGGTATCAATCACCTGGCCGTTATACATCACCTTGTAATACATTTCGTTCCCTCAACCTCCTTTACACGCTGAACATCACGCGCACGCCATGCTGCTCATTCGGGGTAACATAGCTGTAAATCTGGCCGTCAGCCGCAACCTGCAAAAAGTAATCTGCATACTGAACATTCGGGCTGCGTGTCCAATAAGTGGTGGCCGCGCCATCATCGTCATAGCAGATTCGGCTCTGATTATCCGTCATGTAACTGATCGTTGTACCTTCATAAATATACGGCTCACTGTTCATGCTGGGGTTCAGCTCATATGCAGCCGGTATAAAGAAGTAACAGTCCGCCGTCACAATTTCCTTGGATGTTCCGCCCGCACTGGATGTCACTTTTACCTGCTGGATCAACTGCTGCCATCCAATTGGCAAGGCATTCGGCAGCCGCTTGTCCAGGTAGGTGCGCAGCGTTGCTGCGGGCCAACCGCCATTGTTGTAATAGTTACTGGTAATCGGCATCTTGCGTGCCAGCGTATTTTTCGCCAAAAACGTCATTGCGCAGCGCTTGTTTGTGTTATCGCTTAAATAAAACTGCTTAAATCCGCACATCTCATATTCGCGGGTTTCATGCGGCCATGCAGCCAGCTTCCGGCAGGCGTTGTCGCCCAGGTCTGCATACCAAACTTTCGCCCAGTACACATCACCCTTGGCAAACCGTTCATATTCCCCGTCATCTGCCTTGGCGCAACCAAACACCAGCGTTGCATTGGTCTGTGTAATTCGTCCACGGTTAATCTCGGTGTAAACAATGTCATCACCGTAAATGTTAGCCGTATACACATGCAGGTTGTTTTCGCCCTTCTTGTGGCGCATTACCACCATGTCACGGGTTCCAACTGTGGCAGCTGCTGCGCTTTCGGTACCCCAGCTGATCTTGGCTCCATTATTGTTCCAAATGCGGATACCGTTCATGCCGTTGGTTTCAAAACACTGCATCAGCACAGCATTGGCCGTATCGGTTGTGGTCATCCGGTAATCTACCGCCAGCACCCAGTCCCGGTCTTCCTTCAATAGCTGCACACCGGTATCCATATAGTTAGTGCCATCAAAGGTCTTTTTCTCGTTGATCAAAACCTTCTCTTCAATGTCAGAGTAGCTAAAGTCGTTGCCCATCGTAATGGTCACAGCGTCCTTGGGGCTGACCACCTTATTCTCCACACCAACCTTTTTCATTGCATAAATCTCGACCGGGCGCAAACTGCCAATCTCTTTGCCGTCAAAATAACCAGAGGTATATTCGCAGCTGTCATATACCGCATTGATGTCCTTGTCTCCGTTCACATATCCGCCCTTGTTCCAATGGTCAAACAGGTAGAACTTATAGGCACCTTCCTCCGCCGTATATGTCGGGGTATCGCCTTCGTACAACACCATGCTGCCATAGGGGGCAACTGTTTTCTGCTTCTCCGTACCATTGTTCAGGTAGCGCACGGTATACTTCCGCACACTCTCGGTATATTTGGCCGTTACGGTCTGGTTGGTAAATACTGTAACAAACTCTGTGTCCCATCCAGCATAGGTAAAGTCAGTGCTCACCGTGCTCTTCTTGGTCGGCTTCGGGATCGGCTTCTCCGCACGGGTCACAGGGTCAACAGCCTTACCACCCTTGTCAATGTACTGCACATCCAAAACTGTGTGCTCGTCATCATCATTCACAAAGGTCCAGGTAAACTGTTCCACCAGCGTGTTGTAGCTGATCTTCAAATCCGGCCACTGTGCATTAAACTCTGCCAGCTTCTTTTCACGCATAATGGGCACATGTACCTTGCCCTCCAGTACAGAGTGCTCGGTATTATAGCCGTTTTCATCCAGGCCGGTCATCGTGTACAGCCGGTCAAGCAGTGCTGTATCCTCGCATTTCCAATCAATGCCAGTCAGGCGCACGCGGTTCAAACCTGTGCATTTTTCCAACATAGCTTTCAAGTCAATGGTCGGGCAGCTTTCCACAACCAGTGTGGTCATGTTCTCATAGCCGTCAATCTTCAAATCGGTCAGGTGGTTCAGGCTCTGTGCCGTCAGGCTTGCAATCGCAGGCAGTTCAGCCTTTTCAATCTTGCCGCCCTTGGCAAACGCCACACCGGTAATACCGCTGCCGCCGGCATAAAAATCGGTCAGGTTTACACATCCCGCCAAGCTGATGGACTTTTTCAGGTTTGGCACATTCTGCAAATTCAGGTGCTCCAGCAGCGTATTGTTGCCAACCGCAAAGTCGGTCAGGTTTGTGTTGCGGTAGCCTTCGGTGCCGTTGCCAACCTTCAAGTCGGTCAATTTCACACCATGGCTAAAATCAACATACCCAGGGTAAAACCCGCTAATGTCGCCAATGCTCTGCATCAGGCTGGCATTGTAAACATAAACCTCGGTATCGTTCATGGCTGCAATCGGGCACTCAATCGTGTAGGTCTGGCCGCGCTTGCCGCGCATTTTTACCGGGTTGGAGCCATACAAAACACTCACATAGGTATCTGCATACGGGCGGATATGGAACGTGCCATCCGGCTGCACACCTGTCCAGTTGGTCGGGGTATAGCCGCGGATCGTCATATCATCAGCCGTGCAGGTCGTACCGCTGTACTTGCTCGCAATATACTTTTCCTGGTACTTCTGGTACTGACGGCGCTGGTGGCGCTTGTTGCCGTGCATCATCGGCAGGTAACTGGTTGTTCCATTGTCTTCATAGGTGCGGAAATATTTGCGCCGCATATCCATAATCCAAAGCTTTTCGGGCTTCACATCCTGGTACGCCTCAATCTTGCGCAAAATACGGTTTGCACTCCAGGCCAAAACGCTCTCACGGTTCAGATACATCTTCTGCAAATCGTCCGCAAAAAGATCTCGTACCTTGCACCACAGCTTACTGTCTGCCGCGTTAAACACGCTCTTGGTGCCAATGGTGTCGGTGTCCTCATAGCCGTAAGTCAGTGTCAATCCGCCCTCGTTGTCGTTGCCCTGGCAGGTATCGTTATCATAATCCATGCAAAAATCCCAATGGATCAGATCTTCTGTGTGGGGGAACACATTCTTGGCGCGGTTATCCACCATTGTGTGGCGCTCAGTGAACAGATAAAAGAACAGCACACTGTCCTTGATGAAGTGGTCCTCAAAGTGGGTCTTAAACTCTTCGTCATCTGCATTTACTACCCAGGTCAGCAAGCTCTGCCAGGCATTCTTTGCCGCCTGTGTTTCTTCCTCGGTGCAGTTTTTGCTAATATAGCGGAACTCAAAGCTGTGGTCGCCGTCCCAGGTTTCCTGGCTCAGATCGTCACTCAAAAAGCGGGTCTGGGCATCGGTGTTGTTATCAATCTCAACAATAACTTCCTTGTGGTTTTCGGGGTTCATGCCCTGGGTGTCATTGTTCTTCTTGCTGTTGCCAATATCACCGCAGGCGTAAAAATGCCACTGGCCGTCCTTAAACACCGTTGCGTTCTCCACGTCCGTCTCCTGGATAAACACCACGCACGGGTAAAACGCCATCGTGTCGCGCACCTTCGGGTTCTCTTTCTTTGCCTGGCGAGTATATGGGTTAAACGTGTTGTAATCATCTGCAATGCAGGCGTTGTTTGCATTTTCAGAGCTTGCAATGTTTACCTTGATATTAAAATATTTCTCCGGGATACTGTTCTCGGTCAAGGTATAGGTGCTGCCGGTGCTATCATCGCCAAACGTAAATCCGCCGGAACAGTTAATATCAATGTTTCGGCCACTCTCGCCATACGCATTGGAGCTGGTGCCCTGGCCTTTATGGCTGCCGGTCGCGGTCCAGTTATCCTCCACAGCGCGTCCGTTCTTGTAAATCTGCTGGATGGTGGTATTAAAAACCTCATTCTTTTTGCCGGTCGTAAAGGTCGGGGCGCTGATCTTGATAATGCGCAGGTCCGGGCACTTCTCGGCCAAAAGGTCAGCATCCAGTTCGCCGCTCACATTGGTAATATCGTTGCGGTTATAGCGTTCAATCATCAGCTCGGCGTTCTTGGCATCCGCAATAAAGTTGTCCAGGATCTCATCGTCCGTCAGTTCCATGCCGTAGGTTTTCATGCGGTATACCTGCACATCACAGTCCGCAGAGCCAATCGTAATGCCAACCGGGCTTGCCTGTGTAAAGTTGTCGCTTGCATCGTACAGTTCCACCTTACAGGGGATACCGTCGCACCATAGCACCATCTCTTTATACTTGCTGTCCGGTAAAATATTGAACTCAAACTCCAAAAAGTCATCTTCGCAAATCGGCAGCTCAATGCGGTTCTGCTGGCTGGTCAAGGTAATCTTTTGTGCCTGTACCGTCAAACCAACGTTGCCATTTGCGCAGGTTAGAGCCGTAGCATCGTAGTCTCGCACATTGGTGGTCTTAAACACCAGCTTAAAGTTCTTACCCTTCTTTTTGGCATCGTCCGCAAACAGCTTATAATCCAGCGTGGCGGTAGTTCCGGCTTTCACGCAAAAGTAAGTATCGCCGTCCTCATCAATCTGGTAGCCGCCATTGCTCCAGTCAAAGTTATCGCTTACCGTCATCGCGGTATTGCCATCGGTCCACAGGCGGTTTTCGTCCGCATTGGTTCGGCCAGCCGGGTTAAAGTCAAACATCAGGTTGGTTTTCACCGGCTCAATGATAATACCCAGCTCAGTAATTTTTACATTGATGGTCTTTACCGTCTCGCCGCAGGTAATGGTCAGCACATGGCTGCCAATCTCACTGCTCTTGTACGTCCAGGTCTGTTTGGTGCGTCCTACCGTCAGCTTGCTGGCAACAATGCCATCCACAGCCAGGGTCACATTGGTGTTGCTGCTGGCCGGGTCATACACGGTATAGTTGATCGCAACATTGCTGTACTGCTTGGCACTGTAATCCAGCACGGCGCAACTGATAATCGGGGTGTTATTGCCCTCTTCCACCCACATAATATCGTGGCGCAGGGTGTTGCTTGTCACCTGTTTGCCATTGATCTCCGCCGTCATGCTCACTTCCAGCAGGTGGCTGCCGTGTTTCTGGGTGGGCAAATTGTAGGTCATCTGGCGGCCTGTCACGGCAGTGCTTGTTCCGCCAATCGCCTTGCCATCCAACTTAAAGCTGATGTTTTTGGCAATATTACCATACGGAGTAAACCGGTAAGTTATTTCGCCGGAATAAAAAAGAGAGTCATCAAAAATGCTCTCCAAATAAAACTCAACAACATTAACCGACCAGTTCTTGCTGCCCACACTGCCCATGCTGTCCGTAACCTGCAGCCGCACGGTGTTGTCACCGCTGTGCAAGTATTGCGTCACATCAAAGGTGTTCTTGCCCTGGATGATGGTCGTGGTTGCCACCTTGGTGTTGCCCACATACCAGTTGCCAGTCGCATTGCCGGTGTCATCGCCAGCATTGTCCACACTCGTAAACTTAAAGCCGATCAATGCACTGTCGCCCTGAACTACCGTCAGGCTGCTGTCACCAATTCGTTCAATGGTAATGGTGCTGGTTGCCTCACCGCCACCACCGCCACCACCTTTAATGGTAACAACAGTCTTGGTTGTGCCGTCTTCCAACAGGCTCAAATGACCGTCATCACTGGTGTAAGTAATGTCGTACTCATGGCCGTTGCTGGGCTTAATATCTTTGATCTTTTCCTGGATTTCTGCAATGTCGCTGTTGGCCGTATCCACACTGCCCTGCAAAGCTGTCACGGTATTCTTGGTCACAGTCAAATCATTGGTAAATCCATCCAGAGCAGTTTTGTCCGCCTTATCAGCCAGCAGTTTATTGGTTGCTTCCTTATTATAATAATCACTCTGCAAGGTGTTCGGCAGGTCGCCCACACTATCCTGCAAAGCTTTCACGGCCTCGTTGTTGCTGGTCTTATATTCATCCAGCGCTGTGCTTACCGGGTTTACCGCCGCGCTGATCTTAGCATCCACCGTCTTGCCATATGCGGTCGTCCACTCTGCGCTGGGATCGGTGCTCAAGGTTACAGTTTTAATCACTGCATCGCCATTATAAAATGTTAAAGCACGGGTACTCGCATCATACGCACAGTTAAAAGCCGCCAATCCGTCGATCCCAGAAATCTTACCTTCCAACAGTGTAACAAAGCCGTCCACTTCTTCCTTGTTATAATACTTGGCAAGCTCCGTGGTCAGCTCAGTTTTCTTGGTGTAGTTGGTGTCAAGGTCACTCTGCAGCTCCTGTTTAATTCCTGCTGCCGCATTCTGAATCTTATTATCCACACCCGCCGCAGCGTTGGCTGCATCCTGGGCGCTGGCCTGTGCGGCACTGGCATAGCTGGAAGCCTGGCCAACCTTCTCGTCCATCAGGGCAACAAAGCTTGTGTACCAGTCGTTGTCCGGTTCCACCATCTTGGTGCCACTCAAAGCCTCCAAGATATTCAGCTCACCGTTTGGTCGTGTGCGCCACATATAGGTCTCGCTGCGTTCATTTACACCGGTTGCAGTGATCTCAAAGCGCACTGTACCTTTTTTGCTTGTCACACTATTTGTAACCAGCCAATAGAACCGGATCGTATCCTCGTTGTAGGTAACATTGATCGGCGTGGCATATGCTTCCTGCCCGTCCACATTCAGGTAATGTACCTGCAGCATCATCTGCATCAAATCAATGCCGTCATATCGCCGCGGCATCTTAAACGGGATCACCTGGCTGTTGGTTTCCTGGGTAATGTTGATCTGGCTCTCGTCCATCACAACATTTTTCATCTCGTCAATGGTCGAAAACGCATCGTCGTTATATTGGCTGTACCACAGGTATTTTTCACTGCGGGTGTAGCCGCCGTCATCATTGGCCTGCGCCTGTGGCATATCAACCACCGCGGCCATGGGGGCAGCCTCGGCCTGCAATGCCACTGGCTCTGCTTTGGCCGCCATCTCAGCCGCCATCCGTTTCGACTCTTCAAAACTTAATGCCATGTTTTCCTCCTCCCCTTTCTATTTTCAAACAAACAATACAATATGGGCGTGGCACTTATCGCCATCGCTGTTCAGCTTCACGCGCCATTGGGTGTATACTGTGGACGTGTTCAAAGCCTGCTGCTTATATACAGCCTGCAGTCCGCTTCCGCTATCCCACACATCCGTCCAGTTGCTGCCGTCATTGCTGGCCTGTACCCACACTCGGTTAAGTCTGTTTTCTGTTCCGGTCTTACTCACACTGACCACAACCCATGCGTGCTGGCAACCGCCAGTCGTCACCACGTTGCTGTAATGGTCGCCGTTGGTTGTATCCTTATCAATCGTTGCAATTCGGCTTCCGGCTTTACCAGTCAGGTCAGCAATGCTTTCGCCGTTCGCAATCTTATCTTCTGTGCAGCCAATCCCTTTGCGGAAATCGGCCAGGTTCACGCGCACTTCCGGTGCCCAAAAATTGCCGTCACTTTTGTATGCACCCTCGTCAATATTACGCAGCGCAAAATACTCGCTGTCGGTTCCAAACCCCATGTCATGGGCAAAGCCGTAACTGCGCCTGGTCAGGGTGCCCTGCGTGCAGTTGCCATTTTTGTCAATAAACTTTCTATCACTGGCCACATCATTGGCGGTTGCCGCATTGGTGGTATCATCCTCCAACAGGGCTTTGGCCGCCGTGCTTGCGGTTCCCCACAGCCACATCACGTTATCGTAATAGCAGCCACTGTAAATATCGTTGGTTTTCTGGTTATCTGTGGCTACACACAGCCGGGTCACACCGTCCTTTTTCTGCACGGTCATCTTGGTGCTCTCGCGCTCGCCGCCCTGCAGCTGGGTCGTGGCAGAATAAGTCTTGATAGATCCTTTCACCAACTTGCCATCTACCCAGGCAGTTTTTCCTTCCAGGATAGATTTTTCATCCGCAGTGCCCGGTGTATTGCTGTCCAGCCCGCTTGCGCTGATCGCACCGCCGCTGTAATAGCCGGCCTTGATCTGGTAGCTCTCGCCGTTGGCCAACTCTGCCGTTACAGTGCCGTAATTTTGCATGGTGCCGGTTTTCAGGGTTTTGTTCTTGCTGTAAAATGTCTGTCCTGCCAGCACCTGGTCCGGCAAAGCAGTCGTGGCAGCCAGCTTGGAAGCCCCAATGCCGCTGCCGTTAGTAAAATTTACAATGTTTCTCCTCGTATCGTACTGAAAAATCACCCACTGCCCAGCACCAATCGCACCGTCGCCCAGCTTCTCTGTGCCGCAATAGGCATTGCTGGTCATATCTTTGCCATTGATCACCAGTCTGTGCCCGTCACTGAACGCCGTGGTAAAATATGCTTTGCCGTTGGCTGCGTTGCTGTAACTGCTGCCGCTCTTGCATGTCAGGGTATGGGTCCCGCCGCTGTAACTATAGCTGTATTCATGGATCATCATGTCGGGGTCAAACTTGCCGTCAATGATGTAATTCACCGCTCCGGCATAGTGCTGTTCCAGTGCAGTAATCGCATGTTTCACATGGTTAATGTCCGCCGCTTTAATAATGTATTTGCGCAGGCCGCTGTTCTGGTTCAGGTAATTGCTGGCCTCGGTATACTTGCCGTCTGCCAGGTACTTGGTGTACTGGGCTGCCGCTGCGGCATGGCCGCTGTCCAGGTCGGCATTGTCTTCAAACGTATCAATGCCTTCCGGGAACTTTGTGTAGGTATCTGCCATTGCTTATCACTCTCCTGTTTCATCTTTTACAGGGTACGGGTAATACGGGTAAAACCTCATCAGCGTCACATCCATCGTTCCCTGCCCCAAGCTCTTATCAATTTTTTTAATAATAAATTGCACGGCTGTCTTGCCGCCCATGTAACGCGGGCAGTATTCAACCTTGGTGTTCACATCCAGCCACGGCACCAGCAGCATCTTCACCGTAATGCTGTCGGTCAATCGCGCCCGCTTCCATAGCTCGTATTCTGCCACATCCAAAATGCCGTCATCTGTGGTGTAATTATCGTATTCACCGCCGCTCAAAACCACATTGCGCCGTCCAATTCGTTCAATGCTGAACGGGCTGTTCAAAAACTGGTCGTCCTCCTCATACCCTTCAATATCTGGGTTGGCGGTACTCACAACTTCCAAATTCTGGCAGTTCTCGGTTTCTTTCAGCTTGTCCAGCTCTTCCTCGCTCGGTTTTGTATCTTTCAGCATCACCATAGCGTGCGGCTGTACCTGCCCATAAAAATAAAAGCGCCCTTTGCCGCCATTCTCATTCGGGGAATAATCGGCATCGTAGCGCACCACATATTGTACTTTTGGTTTCATGCAGTCCTGCCTGGCCTTTTTGTTGTTGCCGGCTTCATCTGTGCTGATGGTATACAGGCTCAAAACATCGGTCACAACCGCATCGCTGGTCTCTGTTGCTTTGGCACTGATCTTCATCTGGTACCCTTTGTCAGCATCATACAGGTCGACCACATTGTCCGGCGGCGTAAACAAAATCAGCTTCTTACCACTCAATGCCAATCCAACCACGTTTAATGTTATGGTTTTCTTTGTCGTGTCCACCACCAGGTCTGTGCAGCTCACATCCGGGCTTGCCGCAGCGCCAAACACCTCTACGCAGTTTCGTACCTCGCTGTAATCCACCGTTGCGTCTTCGCTGATGATCAAATCATTGAACACATCAGCATTCAGCACCAGCGGGTCATCCTCACAACTTGGGATCTGCTGGCATTTGAACACATCATTCTCAAAAAATATTTCAAACGGGTAATACAAATCCCGCAGCTGTGTCAAAATTGTCCACACACTGGTCGCCGCATCAAACTCCTGGTCATAAGGGATCGTTCGGTTCCAATATTCTACAAATACTTTGTTAATCCCCACTTCCTGTAATAGCTCCACCATCGCCCTGCGGATTCCGCCCCCGGCCTTAAACACGGTCTTAATGCCTGTCAGCTGTCCGGCCAACGTGTCATTCAGCATTGCCGTCAGGTCCATGCAGTTAATGGTCAGGCTCCGGGTCTGCGTGTCATAGTTGTATCCGTTCTGGCTGAACACGTATACTCCCTGGCTGTACCAGATAATATCGTTCAGCATCGGGGTCTTCACACCAATGTAAATCCAAACGTACTTGTTCATCCACTCGCTCTCGCTGTATTGGCTGATCGCATGCTTTTCGTCCAGCACAATGGTCGAAGTGTACGTTCGCCGGATGTCCGCATCTGCATCTACGGAAATTCTTCCCTCGGTCGTAATGCCCTGCAAACTGTCAATCGTCTTCATCCGGTCGTTCAGCAGGTCAATGCGGGTGTACAGCTCAATGTTATGGGAGTATAAGGTTCGTATGTCTTCTGTGCTTGGCACATACATCGCGCATCAACTCCCTTCAATATCTTCTGCAATAAACCCGTTGCGGTACAAATCGGTGCTGCTCTCCAAGCTGCCAATCTCCACAAAATCAAACGCCACGGCAACCTTGTCATAATGGTCACTGTAGCTGATACTCGGCTGGTTAATAATGTTCGCCATCCAGCTGCGTCCGTCAAACAGCTTCAAGATCTTCGGCTTCTTGTTGGTACACCAGTCCACAAATTGCTTGCGGTACCGGGCACCGCCATCCCCGTCATAATCATCTGTGTCAAAACTGTATTTCAGCACAGTGGCCGTAAAATTGCCCTGCTCATAATTCAGATCGCTGCCGTAAATCACATACGGGTAACGGCTGCTCATAGTTTCCACCACACTGTTTGGCTGTGTTCTGGTCGTACTGGTCACGCTGGCATCAAATAACAGGTGGTAACTAATGTCTCCGTCCGTCAGCACCGCACCGTCAAAGCTGCTCAAAATCTTGTTCGTGAACATGTCTTGCTCAGCATCGTCAATAATCGGCACAAACGCATACTCATACTCGGTGTTGCGCCCGTCTGCGTACCAATCAATGTGTACCCAATTGTTCAGTTCTTTTTCCCATTCCTTCAGGGTTTCATCATTCACCGGGGTTGGCCGGTGCTTGGTCGCCAGGGTAATCCAGTTATAGGTTCCAACCCGGCGTCGCTTTAACCGCATCTCACTGATCTGTTCCGCCCGGTAGCGCAGGTTGCCGCCCAGGGTATCACCGTTAAAAGCCGCATAAATGGCCGTTTGGGCCTGCCACCCATTGTCCAGATTGTACTTGCCGTAATCCTTGTCGGCATCACGGCTTAACAGCAAGTCGTCATAAACACCGTTCTGCAGCTTCAGCACATTCAGCGCCTCATTATAGGGCGGGTATGGCAAAATCGCATTCTGTCCCATTAAAATATCGGCTCCCACAATCATTCCACACCCCTCCTTTATTCCCAGCGCAGCTCAAACAGGCCGCCCTGGTTTTTCAAATACACCTTAAACCAACCACTTGGCGCACTGGTTTTTACATTGCTCTGCAAACAGTATCCGCCGCAGGTCAGTTCCAGGTAATAACATGTTTTCTTTTCGTTCGTCTGGTAATTGTAAGCATTGCTGCTGTAATCGTCCGTAATGTCGCGGCGGCACAAAAACAGCTTCAAAGCATACGGATCTTCATCCATTGTCGGCATGCTGATCCCGTTGCTCCGTTTGTTCCACAGCCCAATCAGCAACTTGTTCCAGCGGTCGCTTCTCATGTTCAGCCCCAGGGCATAGCTGCTGTCCACCACGCTTCCTTCTTCCACATGGCTGCCCTGTACCTTAAATCCGTCTTTGAACGTCATGTCGGCCTTAACTGGGTCGGTGTCATCCACTGTCAGGTCTACCGCCTGGTCTCCGGCTGATCCGCTCACATAGTGGTAATCATCCTTGTTGTCGTTGCGGTCCTTGCCCTCAATTGTCACAACATAAGATTTCACCCAAATGCAGCCCTCTTCATAATGGTTCTCCAGCGCCACAGCCGCATAGCCGTCACCGCCCACATAGCCAATCAGCAGCTCACAAAATCCAGTGTCCAGCTTCATGCCGTGCTGGGTAATGCCCTGTGCTCTGGCGTAATACGTCGTGTCGTTGCGTAAGTTGCTGATAATATACGCCTTGTCCGGCACCCGTAGTGTCTCGCTGCTCTTCACCAGGCTCTTGCTGGCATCATACAGTTCAATCGTATATTCGTTCAGCTCTTCGCCTTGGGTGCTCTCGTATTGCACTGTAAACTCAAAAGCACTGTATTCAATGTTGGTTTTATCCTTGGTGCTGATTTCTTTGAACTTAAATACCGGTGTCTCCACACAATAAAATAGCAGAATGTCGCTCCATTCGCTCCACACACTGTCCTGGCCGCATACCCGCACCTTAATGCCAAACGCCGCGCTGCTGTTTGTAATGCTGCTGGCCTTCAAAGTAAACTCGGATCTCTGGGTGCTTACCTCACCGCTCTGGTAAGTTGGGCTGCCCAGTTCCTCTGCACTCATGGCATTGGCCCAAATTTGCGCCTCCACCTTGGTAATCACACCAATGTATCGGAACCGGAATGTATAATCTTTTGTCGCATCAAATGCTGATACGGTATATAATGCTGGTTTGCTCATCCTCCCGCCACTCCCCTCCCTCTCTAAATAACAAAAGCCGCCCAACCAATCAAGGTCAGGCGGCCGTTAAAATTTTTTGTTACTTATAAATATGGTTTTAATTTTTCAATCAGTTCATATACTTTTGTTCCTGGTGCCGCATTGGACGGAACTTTTCCTGCGTTTCGTTTATCCAGTTTCCGTGCGTTTATAATCGCAGTATCTATAAAAGGGCGCAAAACAGCGTACATATCAGGCCGATTTTTATAATAATCCCCTTTGCCAATGGCGTTTAGCGCGGCTGTTAGCTTTCTCCAATAAAACGTCCGGTCTACATCAGCGTCTGTATAGGCAAAATGCAATAGATACCACAGCTCAATGCACTGGTTTGACCATGTTGCATGATAAGTCGTTTCTTCCTGCAAACTGTAAACATCACAAAGCCGCTCAACTTCATTGATTTGTTCTGCCGGGAAATTATCTGTGTCGTACACGATCCAAACGTGCTTAAACACAACCCCGCTGTTCTGCACATATCGGTGAGCTTTTTCAAGTAAGTTGGTGGTATTATCGCCCATACCGGTTATTTTTAACTGGATTCTATCCCGGTATTTTTCATTGATGATTTTCTGGATCGCATTAAAATATAAAGGCTCGGTCTTAACACCTTCTGAAGCTATTAAATGATATTCTGGCTGAATTAAACGCGGTCTATCTTGCCGTTTTTTCATCCAAACTTTGTTCCGGTCGCTCTTTTTTAACGGCTTTAAGCTCATGTCCAGTCCCCTCCTGTCAACATGTTGGCAAGATAAGGATCGGCACCGTATCGTCCTTCTAAATACTGCTTGTCAAAGGCAGCGGTACTTTTAACGCGGGTGTTGTCTTCCTGGCGCAGCTCATATAAAGAATATATTTCGCTTTCGTGTTGGTCATTCATAGCGGCAAACCAAATTTCGTCACGGCGGAATATTGTATTTTTCATAGTTGTTAAATCATGAGAACTAAATAACAACTGTGCTCCATGTTTGTTTAGATTCGGGTTCTTAAATAACTGGATTACATATCGTAACAACTTTGGATGTAATTTAGCGTCAAGCTCATCTACAACAACGGTTCGTCCTTCATTTAATGCAAGCAACAAAGCAGGCAATGCCGCAATCATCTTTTTGGTGCCATCTGATTCTTCTTCAAAAGGCAATTCATAAACCTTACCGTTGATGGTTCTTTGCGTAAATAACCGTTTACTATTATCGTCATATCGGTAGCCAGTAATATCAATTCCTACATCATTTAATGCCCGGATGATTTTCTCTCTGGTTTTTTCTTCTTTTGCAATCAACACAATCGTTTCTGCCTGCGGGGTTGCATAACTCTGCGTAATGCAAGATTCAAACCAATTTTGCACTTCAGCAATTACCGGCAGGTTATAATTGATTGCTAAAAAAGAAAGATAAGGCATCTTTGGGTTTACATCCAGATTGATGTTGTTTTTGTTGATTGTCGTGCCAAGCGTAATTTTCTGTCCATCTCGCTCAAAAACTAACCCTGTGCGTCTGGCTCCGATTTTTTTCCACAAAAGGGTTTCATAAACAACAGTGTCTTTCAGCTCAATATAATACTGGTATTCTTTTTCTTTAATGCGGAAAAATATGCGAAATTTCGTCGGCTTATCGACAGACTCATCGTCCATCTCAAACGGGGTTACATTAACGCCCTGTTGAAAAATCATAGGCTGACGGTTCTTTTCCAGGGTGTGGATAGGCCGAACTACAACCCCTATCAGGCAAAAGAAAGCTTGTAACAGGTTTGTCTTTCCTCCACCATTGGGGCCATATACGGCGCTCACAGGGAGCAAATCATCAGCTTTGTCTTGTTTTATTAAAGTTTCTTCAAACTCAGCAGCGGCTGTCGCCCTAAAATCAAAAGTCGTTTCATCCTTATAGGACTTAAAATTTTCAAAAGAAAACTGGCAAAGCATATCTTTGGCCTCCCTTCTTAATAATAGTATAGCACAAATGTTAGTCTTATACCATCATTTAAGAAAAAAAATTCCCAAAACGGCTTTTATAAATGTCTTTTCTGGCTTTATTCCTGTCTTACATAATCCAAAACCAGTCTTGCTTTATAGCCACAATACTGTCAACTATTCTTCCGGCTTATCCTCTGCTGCATCTACCGGCGTTTTCTCAACCTTTTCTGCCGCAGCCTTCTTAGCCGCCTCCATCTCTTCTTGTATCGCGCTCTTGCGGATATTCTGCACATCACGCAGCAAGCTCTCCAAAATCAGCTCCACTGCATACGGCGGCAGCCCAATCTGGTTCACACCGTCACAAATGTAAGTCTTCAACTGTTCACATTTCAAATTAAAATTTTCCATCATAAAATCTCCTCGTTAAAATTAAACCAAAATGCCGCCAATAAACCGCAGCCCATGCTGTTTCAGCTTTACATCGGTCACATACCCCTGCGCATTTTTTACAAGCTCAATACCATAAATAAACGGTACAGCCTGAGTATTTGCGTCAAGAGTGGTTACTTCTTTGCTGCCGTCCCAGCCTAAAGTTTGACCACCCCAGTTGGTGGTACCGTCATAGATGTACATAGAGTTGCCATTCCCATATAGCTGGACATTACCTCTAAGCTGTGTGGTTGAAAAATCAATAACAAATCGTCCGGAAGTATCAGACTCCTTTTGCGCAGTCAAGGTTCCAATAGCATTATTAAAAGTAATCCGTTCTGTACTCAGTCCGGCCTTAGAAAGCGATGACATGGATGATGAACTGGTAACTTCTCCGGCCCTGAATGTAATAGAAGAACCATCTAATACCATTGTATTTGTGTGAGTAGTGGTTTTTTCTGTATCATCATACTGGTAAGTATCAAGCTTTAACATAGCATCTGCAATCTGCACCACATTTTCTGTACCATATGTTTCATTGTAGCCGTTCAATCTGGCAAGCGTATTATCCCCAGACTTAATAAGGATAGAATTTTTATCAAGCGTTGTAACAAACTGTCCATCAGTCGTATGAACTACTGAATTATCCAGATCAAAATAAACGCTTCCATCCTTGGAGCTAATCTTACCAGTTTTAATCAGGTCAGAGTTAATCTCACCAGACTTAATGTAGGTCGCATTAAAGTACACATTCCCATCTTCAATAAACATGCCCTGGCTTGCTCCATTATTGGTCAGTCGGTTAAAGATGTCCTCCTGCGTCAGCTTCTTATCAACCGCATCAACCACTTCGTCTTTGTTCGTGTAATTGTCTTTCTTGCCCCAATCACCGGCATCATATGCCTCGCCTTTCGCTTTGGGTTTTCCACAAACAAGCACTTCTGCCCCCGTGTACCACAAATCACCTTCGTCATACGGCGGGTCGGGGTGTTCGTCCTTGCTGGCATCTGCCGTAAACACACGCCGCTTTCCATCCGCCGTATCCTGTGCCTTGCTGGCCGCCTCAAGTGCATTGGTTACATCCTTGTCCTGCACCAGCTCCCACTTGTAGCTACCATCGTCACCTTTCATAAACCGGTATGCTTTGCCTGTCTCTGTGTTATAAAACAGGTCATCCACATGTTTTTCTTTTTCTTCATCTGTCGTCCAGCTCTTGGCCGGCTCGTTATCCAGCGTAGGGTCATAGGCGTAAAAGTGCTGCTCGGCCTTACTGTCAATCTGGTCCTGCATATCTTTCGTTACACCATCCACATAATTTTTCATGTCATCTTTGCTGGCGTAACTATCCTTTTTTACCCAGTCGCCGGCATCATATTTGTCACTGGCCGTGCGTGCCACCGTACAAACCAGAATGTCTTCTCCATTAAACCACAAATCGCCCGCATCATACGGCGGCTCCGGGTGTTCCCCCTTGCTGGCATCAGCCGTAAATACCTGGCGCTTACCATCTCCAGTGTCTTGTGCCTTGCTTGCGGCTTCCAACGTATCCAGCGTTTCCTTATCTGTCACTTCTACCCAGCTGCCGGTTTTTGTTTTCTCGTTGTATGTCCACTGCCAGCCTTTCTTGCTGTTGGTGTTATAAAACAAATCGCCGTTGTGCGCTTTCTTTGTAGTGTCGTCTTTCCAGCTCATAGCAGGCCAGTTCTCAAGCGTTGGGTCATAGTTATAAAAATACTGTTCAACCTTGCCGTCCACCTGTTCCTGCAGCTTGTCAACCTTATTCACATAATCTTTCAGGTCTTCCTCAACCTTGTCCTGCTTCAACAGGTTCCGGTCAATTTCATACGGCTTAATGTACAGCCGCTTAAAGTCATTCTGCGGGGCAATCACAGCCACAGCATCGTTCACCTGGAACAGCGCATTACTCGCAATGGTATATTCCTTGCCAAAAGCCGCCACTACATAGCCGCTGTGGTCGTCCAGCACCTTCACAATTGTGCCAACAGCTGTACGGTCAAACTTGGCATTGCTAATCAGTCTCTCGCAGTAACGCTTCACCTCTTTTGCCAGATCTTTCAGCCCCGCAATGGCATCATCCAATGTGTTCTTCGCCATAGCTTTTCCTCCAAAATAAAAAAGCCGGGCAGCCACATAGGCCACCCGGTATATCGTCATCGTACTTATCGCTTAAACCAATATTTCTTTACATCTGATTTTTCATCATAACAAAGCTCAACGTATTTAATTTCTCCTCTGGGAATCATAACAATTCGGTCATCCATTGTTGTAAGGACATTACCCTCTTTATCTAAAACATCATATCCAGATAAAAGTAATACATTCTTTTTATCATCCATTCCAACATAAGAACCACTAAAATCGTTCTCGCAGTCTGTATAGACTACCATATTGGTTCCACGTTTATAGTCAATAACATCTTCCCACACGCTATCGCTTGGAGACCATTTGAACAGCTTATGCAACACCTGCTTAATTTTTACGTTCCTGCGCAGAACAGAAAAAACGGCAGCAATAACGCAAGCCATGGCATACTGTAACTTCTTGGTTGGTACCACCTGCATAAGCAGAAAACTAATTACCACAGAATAGACCAGGTAATGTTGAGGCAACTGTTTGTCAAGCAGCCGGTTATAAATCCATAACATCAATAAACCAGGCACCACATACTGCAAAATAGCAGGAATCATGGCAACTAGCTCGTTTAAGTATTGTGTTATTTCCATCACTTATTTTCCTTTTTGTCCTCTGCTTTTTTCCAAGAGGAGCTATTTTTATTGTTCTTGGCTTCCGGGTTAAAAGTAAACTCCGTGTTCGGCTTGTTTTGGCTCTCAGTCTTTGCCATCGGTACAACACTTCCTACTTTATTATAATAGGGTCATTATACCATATCGCATAACCCAACTCCAAGCAGATTTTCAAACAATAAAAAGCACCGAGAAGTAATTGCTCCCCGGTGTATCGTCATTTATTCAACTTTTTCGTTTTCATGACTATCTCTAAAGTCTATCGGCTCACTCGTGGGCGGATACCGAAAAGTAAACACATATTTGTCATTGTAATGGGTAAACGCGAATTCACCCTTTCCTAAAATATCCATTCCGATTAAAACATCTTCATCGTTACTACCGGTAATAAATTCAGGCATAAAGCGTTCAGCAGCTTTCATCCGGTGCTCAATAACAAGCCCGGCACGGTACACTTTTACACCTTCCTGCCTACCAGCGGCAGTGTTCGCATCACTAAGTAATACAGGTTTTAGCTCTGCCTTTTCTGCCAACCGTTTAGAAATACTGGTATATGTCGCCCCAGTGTCAACAACCGCTCTTACAGGATATGTTTTACCATTAGCCAAAACTTCTACATTCAGAACAATACTATTTTGCTCCAACTCTTTTATTGCGGTAAACGGCGGCATAACTACACATCCTTAAAAAAAGCATTTTCGTTGCCGATAATAAGGATAATTTCCAAAACACGGTTGAGTTAAACAATTTTCGTCGCCAAGTATCGGCATTGCTGCCACTGCACAATCTAACCAAGTGTCACCTGTGCAAACAATGGCCTGATTTTTAATTGTAACCCAGCAGTTATATCTCTTTTTTAGCTCTGCAAAATTAGCTTTATACCATTCCCAGTCTTTTTGCAAAGCCTTATCCTCAAACACCGGTTTTTCACATGATACCACAGTCTGCATTCAAATTCAACCTCGCAATCTTACTGGTTTTCAACTTTCTACCTTATTATATAAGGGACCTAACCGCTGATTCCTCTCGGTTGGTTTCCCTCTGTCCTGTTTGTAATTACCGCTTGCTGAACTCCTGCGCCATAATGGAGCCAATGTTCTGGTGCAAAATACGGCCAAAATTCTCAACGTCATTCACACCGTTCATCACAATGTTAATGTCGCCAATGTGTACGCCGCTGCTGCCAACACTGGCCAACTCAGAGTTCACATTCCCCATCCGCTTCAAAATAGCACTCTCCACAAAAGCTTCCGGGTTAATTGCCGCGCTAAACAACCGGCGGGTCAGGTTTCCCGGCACAACGCCGTCTCCAACCTCCAGGCTGGTATAGCGCCCGGCTTCCGGCTGCCGTACAACAATCTCAGGCCCAGCCTCATCAACACGCGCACGTTCAAAGGCCGCAACGTTCATAATGCCGGTTGCATGGTTAGCGCGAGTGATCTCGTTTTTCTCCCATTGCAGCTCTTTCTTCTGCTTTTCAATCTCAGCATTATCTTCGTTGTACTTCTTTTCCACTACCTTAATTTGCAACTCAAGGTCTTCAACCTCTTTGGTCTTATCTTTAATCTGCTTCAAAACATCAACATAGTGGTTCTTAAAGTCCGTCAGCACATCCATGCGCTGGCCCAGGATTTTTTCTTCCCAGTCAGCTCCAAGCCGCGCTACGGTATTGATTCGGTTCTGCTCGGTTTCGTAAGCGTCCGCAACCTCTTCCCATTTGCTCTTATACTCTTCCAGCTGGTCAATCAGCTTCTTGTTCTGCTCGATCTGATCTTCCACATAGTCCGTCTGGCGCATGTTTTCCGTGTAATCAGAGGTGATTTTATCAATCATGCTCTGGTCCATGTTCAAGATCATCTGATCGGCATTGTCGCCGTACAGCTTGCGCAAAATCTCAAGGTTTTTGGCATTAGTATAAGCATTCTGGGCATCATCCAGCTTTTCTTTGTAATCGTTGTAAGCGTCAATCTTGTCCTGGTTGGCCTGCTTTTTGTCCTCCAGCTCTTTTTCCAGGGTCTCTTTTTCTTTAGTCAGTTTATCAATGGCGTCATTGTGCTCTTTGTCGCGCAAGGCATCATTATAATCTTCTTCGGCGCTCTTAACAGCACTTTCGTCGGCTTCCCAAACAAAGCCCTTGCCCTCACGGTACACACGCACATTCTTGGCGGCCAATGCAGCATCCAGCGCAGCTTTCTTCTGTGCCAGGCTAATAGCCTCTTCCTGTGCATCGTTGGCCTCATTCAGCTTATCAATCTCATCCTGCAGCGCATCAATCCGCGGTTGGTAACTGTCCTCCAATTCGTCATTGGCTTTTTCCAGCTCTTTAACCCGCTGCTCAATTACCCAGTTGGCACCATTGATGGCGGAATCCAGGTTGTCTTTGTCCTTCTCCAGCTTCTCTTTCAGGTCATCCCACTGGTGTTCTAGCCGGTCAATTTCTTTGTCAATGCGGTTGGTTACAGTCTTAATAATGCCATCCAGAACCGTCTGCTCTTTTTCCAGTTCCTTAATAACCTTTTCAATGGCCTCTTTCTGGTCTTCCAACACCTTTTTCTGTGCTTCATAGGTTTCTTTCAGCGCCTGGGCCTTCTTGTCCAATGCGTCAATCGCCGCACTTTGGGCATCGGTTGCGCCCTTGTTACTGCTCTTGCCGGATTTGGGCTGAGCACCACTAAAACCGCTAAGACCATAGCCATTCATTACGGCCAAACTCTTTTCAAGATCTTCAAGCTGTTTCTGGGCATCTTTAGCTTTGGCTTTCTCTTTTTCCAATTTGTTATTCAAAATAGCAAGTTTACCCGCTGCTTGTTCAACATCAGGAAGTTGCAAACTATTTCCGAAGCCTAAATTTGGATTAAAGGCTAATTTTTGACTGAGATAGTCGCTGCTAAGTACAGAACTAGCCGAAGGCATAGAACCAATCGCGCCATACAAAGTTGTAAGAATTTCAATTTCTCTTTGGTAACATTCGATACGATCATTTGTCTGTTGAATAGTTGCCTTCGTAGAATCAATCTGGCTTTGTACTTGAGCAATCATGGCGCTCTTCATCGTGCCAAATTTGCCTTCCAAAATACTCTGGCTGATACTTACAACACCATTCTCAACTTCCATATCGTTGATCAGCTCAGGATAAACCGCCAACAAAGCCTGTAAGGATTCACTGCTCAAGTATCCTTGCTCGCCCATATCCTTAAAGGCGGATTCAAGAGCTTTGGTCTGTTTGTAACAGTTACTGGTACTATCAGTAAAGTTAGAGAAGAAATTCTGTAAATCACCGGCTGCATCAAACTGCCAGTCATCATCGCTACCTTGCTCTTCATGTAATGCTTGCAACTGGGCAATAAGTCCTTCAGTACTAATACCATATTTATCTGCCAAGTCGGCAGCTTCTTTATAAGCATCACTGCCTTCTTTAATCGCTTGCCCACCATTGATAGCATCGTTCAGCGCCTTAACACTATCCTCGCCGTTAGCTACAGATTGCGTAAAGTCGTTGGTAGCCTGGGTAATAAGAGGAATATTGTTAATGTATAGGTTTATAAAATTAGCAGCAGCCCGCTGATCATCAGACAAGCTTTCAACACGCTTTTGATACTTGTCAAAATCTTCGCTGTCTTCATTCGCTGCATTCTCAAGCAACGTAGTCATTTCAGTGTGAAGATCTTCGCTTACTTCTTTTATATAGGCACGCAGATCTCCCTGCATTTTACGAAGTGCAACCATACGGGTATCATAGGCAGCCTGAAATGTTTTTCCATTAGCAAGATCTTGATCGAACTGTTTCGCAAGTAAATTCAGTTTTTCATAATCGTCCAGAGCCTGTTGTAGTTGCTCATGCTGATTTCCTTTGTACGTCCCGGAAATACCGGCATGTTTAAGAGTTGCAGGAGTAGAAATGACTTTTGTTGAAGAAGTGTCTTGCTGTTTATATATCGCATTGCGGGCTTCTTTCGCTGTCTCATCAGCCAATGCTTTTGCCAGATCCAAATTAGTTTGTAACTGCTTTCTCTGTTGTTCAAGCGTGTCATAGCTTTCTGGATCTACAATCTTGCCAGTGGTAGTGCTCCGGCACTCATCCATCTTGGCTTTAAGCTCTTCAATCTGCTTGGTTAGATTCTCAACGTTTTGAGCAGCTTCTTTATGCTCCTGGCTCATTTCAGCAGCCTTATCGCGGGCAACTTCATATTTATGAAACTTGTTTTCGTATGCCCATTGAATCCCTTTGCTAGCTAGAGTTATTGCGGCACTTACAGCTAGGGCAATGACAGCAGCTTTACCAATTCCCCACAGCGCTTTCCCAAACGACTTCGCCACGCTGGTAGCCGTCCGTGTGCTGGCCGTATAAACCTTCATCACGTCATCTAGGTTGTTGGTGTTCCGCGCAACGTCCTGAGCTATTTTGCTGGAATCTTTGAGGGTTTCGTCGAAAATAGCACTAGCTTTTTCAGCTCGTTCAGTTTCAGATTTAATGTTCTTCATCTGCTGAACATAGTTTTGAAGAGCAGCAGTGTCTTTCTCAACTTGGGCACTATCCATAAAACCAGTGAGGTTCTTAAACGTTTCTTGTATCTTTTGTTGTATAAAAGATTATTGTGTGATATAATCTTTATAAGGTTATAATCACGTTTAAGAAGGAGTGGAATATGGCTGTTTCCGATTGGAGATACGGTATTTGCCCACATTGTGGCTATATAAATTTCTACGTGAAACCATCGAAGTTTCCGATTTGCAAGTGCTGTAGCTATGAAGATCCGATAATCATTACAGACGATGAATATAATAATTTTGTACTTCCTATTGAAGCCCCTATAAAAGATCAAAAAAGCGACGAAGAGTTATCTTATATTGTGAACGAAGCTCTTCGTGAAAAATACGTTTATGGTAACGAATGTTTTAGCAAAAAAGCATACAACGATATGCTGGAATATACTGCACAAAAGCACAAAGAAGCTAAAACTTTCTTCAGTTCTAACAGCAGTGATCCGCATACTCCCAAATGCCCCACCTGCGGCAGCACCGACCTGCGCAAAGTATCCGTGGGTGCAAAGGCTGTGTCCGTGGGCTTGTTCGGCATCTTTAGCCAGAAAGTGAAAAAGACTTGGCATTGTAACAGCTGTGGATATGAATGGTAATGCTGCACAGCGCGGTGTAGAAGGTGAATCTGTGTGTCGCATCAAGAACAACATTTTGTAGGAATGCACTACTGTGGTAGAGTTTATTATTCTGGTGAAGACGGAGGATATTCGGATTATCTTATTCCTTACTATGCACATGATGAGATTTACGATAATTATTCATCTCAGAATGTTGCAAAGTCAAAAGAAGCACATGCACCAGCTCCCTGTCCTGGCTGTAATATAGAATTAAAAAATACACATTCGCGTTGCGTATTTGAACACCGTCCGTATAATATCTGGGAATGTCCAAGGTGTGAAAGAAAATTTATATTTATAAAAGATGCTAATTGCCAAGGAGTAACTCATGACAGAAAAAGAACTGCAAGAGATTGATGCCCGCATTGCAGAACTGGAAGCGCAAAGCGACGAGTACGAGCGCCAAATCAAGGAGCTGGAAGAGAAAAAGTCGCAAGTAGATGAAAAAATTTCTGATCTAGAAACACAAGCAAGCACATATCGAGTTCTTAATTCTATCAATGATGTAACAGAAGAAAATTCCATGCAAGTTTGGTTATCCAAAGACACTAGAACTAC
>OGKZ01000243.1_pt1 | contig 57234 bp, 62 predicted proteins | sample 1572571 | NCBI WGS metagenome assembly OGKZ01 (sample SAMEA2581906, study PRJEB24529) | metagenome | biome: Human gut stool | place: China | collected 2011 | reverse complement strand
CGGTTGATATCCTGGAACTCATAAATCAAAATATAGCGGTATTTATTCTGCCACGCCGCAAGGATATCGGGGCGCTGCTCAAAAAGTTCTTTCGTGTATACCAGCATATCATCAAAATCGATCAGTCTGTTTTTATACAAAAACTCATGATATTCACGGTACACCTTCCGGAACACAGTTTCCGCACAGTTTTTCGAATAATAATTTGCGATCTGTATTCCTGAATTTTTGACCAGACTGATCTCCCCCAGCAAGGAAGTGATAAATTCCGTCTCATCCTCATAGGTCAGATGTTCCTTCGCTATGATCTCTCTCATACACTGATAGCGTTGTTCCTCTCTCGCAATATTATCCGCACTGTAATTATATGCATGCTTTAAGATTGCAAAATAAACCGCATGGAATGTACCAAATGTTACCGGACATGATCTGTTCATCTTCCGCTGAAACCTGCGTTTCATCTCTGTTGCCGCAGCTTTTGTAAATGTGATAACAAGAATCTGCGCCGGATCTATCCCACACTCTTCGATCAGATATTTCGTGCGTTCCGTAATTACAAGGGTTTTTCCGGAACCTGGTCCGGCGAGAACGAGCATGGGTCCATTTTTATGATGGATTGCCCGTGTCTGTGATGCATTAAAGCTCATAGATTACCTCAATTCATAGATTTGAAACGGCAGGGAAATTTAAAATCTCCCTGCCTGTCAAAAAATCTTACTGTTCTAACAATTCAATACCCTTTTTGATGCGCGCGATGGATTCTTCTTTTCCAAGCACTTCCATCAGTTCTGTTGCACCACCCGGCGTCATCTGCTTACCGGAAACAGCGGTACGGATCGGCCACATTACATAGCCATTCTTCACGCCAGTCTCTTCCACATATTTCAATAATGTTGCATACAATGCGTCATTGCTGTAATCTTCCTGTGCTTCTAACAGTGGAAGTACATCCTTTAATACCTTTAAAGATGTTTCTGCGTTTGTTTTCATCTTCTTGTGCGTGTACATTGCCACATCATATTCCGGAAGCGCCTCAAAGAAATCAATATGCTCTTTGATATCCGGGAATACCTCGATTCTGGTCTTTACCATTGCTGCAATTTTCTTTAAATCAAGATCCTTTGTAATCACCTCGCGGATATATGGCTCTGCTTTTTCATAGAAGCTGTCAAAATCCATAGCTTTGATGTATTCACCATTCATCCATTTTAATTTTGTATAATCAAAAACCGCCGGTGATTTGCTGATTCTGTGGTAATCAAATTCTTTGATCAGCTCATCTAAGGTAAAAATTTCTCTGTTATCTTCCGGACTCCAGCCAAGCAGTGAGATATAGTTTACAACTGCTTCACTTAAAAATCCCTGCTCTAACAAATCTTCAAAAGAAGAATGTCCGCTTCTCTTAGAAAGTTTCTTGTGGTTTTCATCCGTGATCAGCGGCAGATGGATGTAAACCGGTGATTCCCAGCCAAATGCATCATACAGACGCTGATATTTTGGCGAAGAGGAAAGATACTCATTTCCACGTACCACATGTGTGATGTTCATGGTATGATCGTCAACCACGTTTGCAAAATTATAGGTTGGATATCCGTCAGATTTGATCAGGATCATATCGTCAAGCTCAGCATTATCTACCGTAATATCTCCGTACAGTTCATCATGAAATGTTGTTGTTCCTTCATTTGGAATATTCTGACGGATTACAAATGGTTTGCCAGCAGCAAGATTTGCTTCTACTTCTTCTTTGCTCAGATGCAGGCAGTGTTTATCATACATCATGATCTCTTTACCATCCACCTCTGTTTTTAAAGACTCTAAACGCTCCTTATCACAGAAGCAGTAATATGCCTCGCCTTTTTCGACCAGTTCTTTTGCATATTTCATATAGATACCGGTCTTCATACGCTCACTCTGTACGTATGGACCATAACCGCCATCTTTATCTGGTCCCTCATCATGTACTAAGCCTGTCTCCTCTAAGGTATGATATATAATATCAACTGCACCTTCTACAAAGCGCTCCTGATCCGTATCCTCGATACGAAGCATAAAGTCGCCGCCTGCATGTTTTGCGATCAAAAATTCATATAATGCAGAACGCAGATTTCCCACATGCATTCTTCCTGTCGGACTTGGTGCAAATCTTGTTCTTACTTTGCTCATTTTTTATTTTCCTCCTGTATTCTCATTTTCCATCTTTATGATCCGGAAAAGATTTTCAAATTTCAAATGCCGTACACGTCATTATATAACAATTTTTCCCTGCTGACAAGTTCACAAATCGAAATATAACGGTAAAAAGCAGAGACAGGATCGTTCTCCTGTCTCTGCATACTTAAAACATTTTCCCTTCAGGTGCAATGCCAGCATTATAGTTTTGTAAATATCGCCGTTTCTTTCTTTAAATCGGTTGCAATTTCAAAGTTCTCATCCATACGGCTTGAGATATTCTCCATATCTGTAACAAGTACCTGTGTACTGTCTGCCGCATTGCTGACACCTTTTGCCCCCTCCTCGATGGCATGTGCAATCGTATTGATCGATTTCTGTATCTCAATCATTGTGTTCTTTAATGAATCCGTCTTTGATTCGAATTCATTCATGGCATTCTCTATGTAGGTTGCCTTGTTTTTATACTCACTTCCGGCCGTTACAAATTCTTCAAACTCTGGAAGAATCGACTCGTTCATATATTGTACCAGTCCATTTGCATTGTCTGCTAAATTATGCACTGCCTGAGTTACAACACTGTTGATCTGCTGGATACGGTTTGCAGCTTCCTGACTGGCAGCTGCAAGCTGACTGATCTCTGTTGCAACAACAGCAAAACCGCGTCCTGCATCCCCTGCTCTGGCTGCTTCAATAGATGCATTTAATGCAAGCAGGTTTGTCTGGCTTGCAATATTCAAAATATCATCCGTCAGGCTATTTACCTGATTTACACTGTTACTGTCCTCAATCGCCCTGTTTAACACCTCAAGAATCTCATTGACTTTCGTGCCGGTAGATTCCATATTAGAACGCGCAGCAGATTCCATGGAATCCGCATGACCTTTCATTTCCTTCGTATAATTATTAATCTCAGTTGTACGCTCCGCAATCTGATTTACCTCTCCCGCAACAGATTCCGTATTGGAATTGATCAAAGAAGCATTATCTGACATCTCCTGCATGGTAGCTGAAAGTTCCTCCGTTAATGCAGACAGATCAGACACACTGCTGTTTGATGTCATAACACTTTCACGGACTTCATTGACTACCGTTTCCATACGTTTTGAATTATGAATGATCGTCTTAAAAATATCCTGTAATTTTCCCATGAAAAGGTTAATGCCACTGCCGACTGCTGCCACTTCCTGGTTCGACATGATTGTCACACGTTTAGTCAGGTCTCCTTCTCTTCTGTCTATACCATCAATAATCTCATTGATCTCATTCTTCGTTTTAGAAAGTGGTACGATCACCATCTTCAGTACGGAAAATACTGCAAACAGTAAAGATGCTGTGCTGACAGCAATCGTAACGAAGCTGACCGTCAACGAATACTTATATGCCTTGGTCAATTGCTGCTTTGCTGTATCTGCATTATTGTTTACTATTTCCTGAATTGCCGTGATATTCTGATCAATCTTGTCTGCATACTCTGAAATCGCGCCGTTTGCCAAGGCATAGGCAGCCTCTTTATTTCCATTTGCACTATATGCCATAAGATTTGCGATCTCATATTTTAACCCATCATAATTTGACAATATCGCTTCATAATTTTCACGATCCGAATCATCTATAAACTGTTCAAAATCTGACAGATATCCATCAAGCACCGTTTGTTCTGAGCGGATGACATCTACAAGAGAAATCATGGAATCAAGATCTGTTGCAACAATATGTGATAATCCAAGACGGTGAATTTTTTCCGTTTCTTTCTGAATCGACCCTAAATCTGCGATACAGACCATATAGCCATTTGCGATCTGTGTTGCATTTGCATTGACTTTACGGATATTCCTTACTGCCAGAATACTCGAAATAATGGACACAATTCCAAGAACAAACACTGGAATCAGTATGATCATTTTTGTGCTGAAACGTCCCTGTTTTTTCATAATGTGATTTGTCCTCCTGTTACTTATTTAGCCGTGGATGCCGTGATACCATCAACAAGTATATCCATAATTTCCTGAAGATCCTGTCCGGATGGATTGCCTGCTGCCATCGTATCACCAAATGCAGAACATGCATCCCAGTAACTGTTTCCAACACGCTGCAGTTTACCAAACTCAGACTGTGCAATAACAGCCTGGATTGCCGGTACCTGTTTTACAGCATCCGACGCTGCCGCATTGGTATTAGACGGTCCCTGATTTCTCTCTTCAAAACGAATGGTCTGGTTTTCCTCGTTTGTAAGCCAGTCTGCTAATTTTGCAGCCCATTCCGGATATTTTGAATACGTATTCACACCCATCATTTTATATCCGGTAAAGGATGACATCTGTATCTGCTGTCCTGCTACTGTATAGGTCGGAAGCTTTACTGCACCATAGTCGTCTCCCCAAGCCTCTTTAATGGAAACAGCATTCCATACACCACTGATTCCGGCACCGATTGTACCATTCTGTACTCCGGTAACAAAATCGCCATCCGGCTGACTGATAAATGCCGGGTTGGTTGTAATATTTAAAATAGACTGTGCTACATCAATTCCCTTAATCGCTCCATCCGTTGAATTCCAGTTACAATAGTTTGTCACACCATCATCATTGATACCAAACTCTAAACCTGTGTTTCCAAAAAACGAATACAGATACCATCCAGAATTTAACCCCATGGAAAACGATTTACCGGCAGCATCCAGCGCTGCTAATATTCCATCCATCGTCTGAACATCTGTATCAGAAAGAACATTTTTATCATAATAAAGGAAATATCCATTATCTGCCGTCATCGGATAAGCATACAATGTATCATTAATAGATGCAGCTGAAACTGCCTCCTCTAAATTTGCATTTTTTACCTCATCTGCATTTGGCACCGGATATAACGCACCTGCTGCAACCATTGCAGAAAGCTGGTCATCCGCAAACGAGAAAACATCTGCACCATTATGAATATCTCCTAATAAGACATCCTTTGTATCAGAATCTGCATTCTGCTCCAATGTTATCTCAAGCTTTGCCTCCCCGGCATATTTCTGTTTAAAACTGTCTATCATCTGGTTTAACATATCAAAATTATCTTCCTCTGACCAGACTTTCAGCTGTACCACTCCGTTATCCGCTTCCGTATCTCCAAAAGCAATTTCTGTAGATGCTTCTGCCCCCGGTACTACTGACTCCACAGCGCCATCACTGTTTGTACTTTTCTGATCTGCCGTATTTCCACAGCCTCCGAACGCCATACACAAGATTGTCGTAAACAGCATTCCTGCAACGATTCTTTTTTTCATTCTAATTCCCCTTTCTCGTATTATGCCGTCTTATCACTACATCACTTATCTATTTTACAGGCTTTTTACATATTTATCAATCACGTTTTTGCTTTTTTCGATATAAAAGCAGGCTTTTTTGACTATATTCAGTTATTTTTTTACATCATGTTCATACGTGCACAAAAATCTTCTTTTCTACATATCTTACTATAAAATTAACGATAAAAGGAATAGAACAATTATGAGACCTTATCATATGTCCGGGAATGCAGGTCGTTCCTGCGGACGTTCACCTGTTTCTTCTGCACCAAATGCAGAATCTATGCCTTGCATGGAATGTATCTCCCCTTCAGGGAATCCCAGTTGCGATTCAGATCATGTACTCGCCATGGCCTACGTTCCCTGGCAGCAATTTTCTTCTGTTTACGAACCGGATCGTGCACTTAGTGCAGGAACAATCTTTCCAGAACTGGATAAACCATTTTTAGCTGCAAAAGGAGGTAGATGCCGATGATGATCAGTCAGATGAATCAATCACAGCTTCTTCACTGGATCGACATGGTCAGCTTTGCAGTCGTGGAAATCACAGAATATCTTGACACTCATCCAGATGATGAAAATGCTTTAAAATATTTCAATCATTATGCTGATCTGCGGCGCACAGCGCTGCGCGCATACGCACAAAATTACACACCGCTTACCATCGACACTACAAATCCGGATAATTACTGGTGCTGGGCATCAGACCCCTGGCCTTGGGAAGGAGGTGACTGTTAAATGTGGAACTATGAAAAGCGTTTGCAATTTCCAGTCAACATTACAAGACCCAATGCCAAAATCGCCCAGATTATCATCAGTCAATACGGCGGCCCGGACGGAGAGGCTGCTGCATCATTCCGTTACCTTTCGCAGAGATATAGCATGCCCTACAATAAGGTAGCAGGGCTGCTGACAGATATTGGAACGGAAGAATTGGGATGGAGAGGTTGGATATGAAAAGGCCCAGCCCTGGGGGCTGGGTCTTAACTACTTATTTTCTTTTTCTTTTATTTTTTCATCTAGTTCTCTTTTTTTCTTATCATGATAATATAAAATTTCAATACATAACAAAAAAAATATCGCAACAACTAATACCAAAGCCAAAACGTTAGCAGTCTCTGCTTTCTCAACAATATTTCTTTTTAAATAACAGGATTTTATAAGTTCAACAACATAACATATTCCTGTTATCACCCAATCTTTGACTGTGAGTGCAACAACAAAAGCAACTAGCACTAACCCCCATCTATAATTCACTTTTCCCTCATCCGTATGCAATTCCAAATTTTTAATTTTATTCAAGAAATTAAACATATCATTTATCCAACTTATCTGTTATTTAGAAAATTTTTCCAATCTCTTAATGCAGAAATTGCCGTATGTAATAAACCCGCAAACGCAATACTTAAAACAAGTAAAAGATGGTAATCCAATATTTTATAATTTCCAACTATTTGAGTAACAAATATACACAAACATATAACCAGTGCTACTGCATATAAAAATACTCTGTATAGCATTCCAATAGGTATGCAGTTTTGGAGTTTTATTTTCTGTCTCATACATTCTTCCTCCAATTCAACCATCCTACGTTTAACTATCGCATTAACATTATCTAGTGCTTTTTCTTCCGCTCTTTTAGTGAAACTCATTAAAACTGCCGATATAAGTTCATAATCATCTTCGCTTTGACGTTTTTCCAACACTTTTTCTGAAAATGTTACAATATTAGCATTTTCTTTCTTTACAGTATTATTATTCATCATCCGTATCCCTATTTCCAAAACTGAAAATTTCATTAATTGATGCGTTTAAGTATTCGTATGATTTTTTGAACTCATACGTTTTATCCAGCAAATCATTTGCACTTATTTGAATTTCATGTTTACTAATACCTTCAATAACAACAAGAATCGGATTTGTGGATGCGTTATAAATAAATCTTAATCCTAATCCTGCAATATCAGCACTATTTCTAGGCATTTTCATATATCTTCCAACAAAATTATCAGACTCAACGCTTTCATCTAACGTTACACTATTTTCTACCTTCATAATAACTACAAAATCCAAATTATTTTCGTCAGAAATAGTTTTACAGCTTTCAAATACCTCTACGGCATCTTTTAATATATTAGCACTAATAACCAAACTCTGATTATTCTGTATTTCAACAGTTAAATCTTCGTAAGTCGGTATCCTGCTGGTTATTGCTTCGTCTAACATTGTTCTTTCTTTATTCGTTAACCCTTTTTGGTATGTAATAATAATTTTTATCTTTTGTACAAGATATTTCATTATAAGTACCTCTTTTTGTTTACTCTTCATTAATAGTATAACATATTTTTACCATGTGTAAACATTTTTTTCTTTGACAATGTACAAGAAAAGTTGTAGAATAAACATCCCGTCACCAAAAAAAACATACCAACAACATCATGCTTAAACCCACCTTTATTATAAACCATTTCCGATTTAATCTAAAAATTTCCCTAGTATACAAATAAAAGCCGGTACAGATTTCTCCGCACCGGCTCTCTCATTCAAATAAACTGCAATTTTTATAACGACTCTAACCCTGCTTTCCAAGAGTTCTTTCCAACAATTCCATCAGCCGTCAGTCCATGGTTCTTCTGCCATGTCTTTGTCATGCTTTCCGTACCGCTGCCGAAATTGCCATCCGCCGTCGTACCGATGATGATCTGCCATACCTTGACTGCATTGCCCTTGCTGCCTTTTTTAATTGTATTCATGTTGTAATCCTCCGTTTCTTTCACTGTGGTAGTGGTTGCACCGGTGCAACTCTCTACTTTCTTATTATAGAGAGCTGCTTCGGCTTTTCTTCTCCGCTGTAATCCCGGTAATGTTTTACCAGCAGCCTTACAGTACTGCTGCATTGCTGATGTAATCTGATTAATATTTCTTCCAACACACAGCTTTTTCACATTTCCCTGTCCCAGGTTAAAAGCAAAGCTGACCAGAGCATCAAACTGATTCTGGTTGAGTTTGTCTGTAAATGGGACATAGGACGGATTGTTGACATACTTTTCAAACTTTGCCACATCCTGCTTTAAATACTCGTCCGCCTGTGCCTGCGTGATCTTCATTCCTTTATGTACGCCTGCTGTGTGACCGTACCCGATCGTCCACACACCGGCAGAGCACTGATAAGCTGCCAACCAGCAGCCTTCAAACTGTTTGATAAGGGCAAGACCAGCCTGTCCAATTTTTCTATATGCCATGATTATTCCTCACTTTCTTTGATTTCTGTTTTGCTGTCTAACAATTTCTGTGTAATATCCAGTCCTGCAATTAAAAACTGTGGCACATTCACATTCATCTCTACCAAATTTTCCAAGATGCTCCGGATTTCATTTATCAAATATGTAGCAAGGGTAAACCATCCAAACAGCAGTACAAATTCAAGCTGCACGCCTATGACCTCGCCCATTGTTATAAAACAATTCGATATGAAAAAGGCAAGTCCGATCACCACCCAGTACCACACCTTTTTAAAGATGCCCTTTGCTCCGATGGCACTCGACTCATTCTTTTTATAGAATCTTGCCTTGCAGTACCCGGTTGCATAGTCGATCACATTCAGAATCAGGAATCCGGCAAATAAAAACCAGTACTCGCCGAATAGTGCCGCCCCGATTGTTGCGATCAGTCCATAGATCATGTTGATTTTGTCAAATTTCATAAATTTTTCCTCTCTTTCTGCCCGAAGGCTTGTTATTTAAAAGAGCCGGCTACACAACACGCGGTCATGTAATCGGCTCTTAGACTCTTGATTTTTTTAATTCTGCAATATCCTGCTGCATCAATTTAATCTGATCTCTCATCTCTGCATTTTCTTTTTCTAATATTTCCACACGGTTCCAAAGTTTCTGCACCATGTAAACAGTTAGAAAGATAAATTCCTGATACCGCAATGCGTAATCATAAATGATATTTCCATCTTCGTCTTTACATGGAATTTTTGAAGATTCTACAGGTGTTCCGTCATCATTATATTCCCGATAATCATACCGAATATCCTTACAAAATCCTGCAAACTCCTCTGCCGACATTCCAAGCTCATGCATGGCATCTTCGACATCCTGCGAGATAGCACCAATATGTACACGGTCGCCATCGTTAAAAATAAATGACTTCGGTTTTAATTTTAAAAACAGCTGCTCATACGCTTCCGTTAAATCGATAATATTATGTTTTTTTGTACGATCAGAAGTATTAATAGCGCCTGTTTTTGAAAAAACAGTTGTCCATAATTTATTTTTTGTTCCGCATGACATCTGGTTCGATACATTCGGACAAATGAATGCTCCAGATATATCTAATTGATACCCCGCTCCATGAAGAAACGTCGGAGTTGTATTATTCCCGACATGGCAGTTATTGTTCTTATTTAATCCCAGAATGTCAAGAATTGTTCCGTTTGTATGTGTTCCATGGATATATTTTCCAGATGCAATATCTAAACTTCCCGTTAACATTCCGCCTGACAACGGAAGATATCCTTTTAATGCGTTGGCAACTGCTGTTATTCTGTTATCAAGCGTCGCATCTCCATTTGCAATGTTTTTTGATAATTTTGTCGTCACATTTTCGTCTCCGCTGATAAGATTCTGCATAATACCAGAATATATAGAATCAACTTCACTTTCTGTATAATATCGTTCATCATGCGTATGGCTGGATGGTGCGTATGTACTCGGTTTACCTGTCACGTCAGACCATGGGATTTTTCCGGTAAATGCAACTTCTTTCAGATCAGAAAACCACTTTACAATCTTTCCGAACAGAGTCGCATGGGATTCACTGCTTTTGAGATTTTCTCTTGCGGATGCTGCCGTAAATGCTGTGGTATTCTCTGCTGTATCTCCCCCGGTTGACACTGCGCCAACATCTTTTGCCGTAAGCACTACATTTCCACGACGAAAAGAATCTTCGTTGACACCTTTAATTCCAGTTACCGGAGTTCCGGCAAGCACGTCCCACTTTTCATCTGATGTTTTATAAATATTGGCACCGGCAGGAATTACATTCCCTGCTCCCTCTTTAAAGTCATCCGTGGTGGTAAATTCGTCTGAAATATTGAACATCCACCCTGTGCTAACATCTGCAAGTGCCGGAAGATCTGCAAATGCAACTGTTCCGTGTGGCTGCAATCCACCTTTAAGTCCTTCTGATACATCTTTTGCCTGCTGATAGTAATACTTGGCATTGTCAGAATCCTCGCCCTCTCTACTTCCTGTACCACCAACAGCATAACTCTGTGCCTTGGTTGCACTTTCTGCTGTCTGTTGCTGGCTTGCCTCTGCTTTCTCTGCTGAAGATTCTGCTTTTTTTACATATTCCAGCATCTTTGGCAAATATGTATTAACTGTATCATCTCTAATCTGTACAACCGTATTCCTGTTCTCGCCGGTCTGTTCCACCAATTTTTCAATTTCGCCAAGAATTGTTTGAAACTCTTCTTTATATTCATTCTTAATTTCAGCCGTGGCTTCCCTGATCTGTTCTTTAAAATCCTCATATGTTCCCATACGTTTAACAACTCCAGCTCGGAAACACATCCATACAATCTGATTCTGTGTGTCGCTATCAATCGCTACTGCCCATTCCCCGGGCAACATCTTTGATGGATCAAAATCAGCTTTATTTCCTCTTCGCATCTGTATTGCCATTTTTATCACTCTCCCCCCTTATATAAGGAAATAATCAAAGCGAAATGTAACATCTACTGCCGTATCTGTTTCGTATTTACTTCCACAATTTCTTATTTGCATTAAACCTTTAGTATTAAAAGTGAACATAAAAATTCGACCACCCGGTCCGTTAGTCGTTGTCTTTACTCTATAATGTTTTGGAAGCAACTCATCAGGTACAGGGTTTTTTACGTCTTCAACCATCGGAATTTCCATATATTTATTTGTATCCAAAGAACTTACATGAGCTGTTCCATATAAAACAACAAACACTCCTGATCTAACAAAACTCCCCTCTATACCAGCTCCTCCAGAACCCATAAAATAGAAATCCGTCTTACTAGTAGTCAGGTTTTGTATTACACCTTTATTAATTGTAATATTCTCGAACACCGTATGTTGTGGAAATCTTGCAGCATATGCCGTTTCTCCCATTTCCATTACAACATCGCCTTTTTTTCCTTTTATATTCTTTTGAATCTGTATGTTTTCTGCAACCTGTATATCATTTGTGGATACATTATCGCTATTAATTTCTTTTGAATTTACTTGTTTAGCGTCCACATAATACGAAGATACTTTTTCCGAATCAATGAATGAGCCTGATCCGTCATCATACCCAACGTTTATACGCGGTGTCCCTTCGATAAGCCTAATACTTATACAGCGTCCACTTTCCGTTTCTAGTCGAATACTTCCGTTTTCGATAGAAACTGTATATTTAATTTCGAGTTCTGTTCCTTCATCTGTATCTTTCGTTTTCCACACACCACTGCTGTGAAACGATCCATTCAGATCAATTCCATCTTTATTTAATATTCCAATGATTTTTCCATCTTTGTCATAAATTCTTATAGAACCGTCTGCATTGTGATCTTTGCCACCTACGATCAGGTTTCCTGTATTGATCCAGTCAGCATTCACACCGATTGCATTTAGAATCGTCACAACCGCATTCCCCTGGGAATCCATGCCGGCATTCCAGGTTTTTCCACCATCTGTACTTACCGCAAAAGCATCTGCTGTCATTTTCCATATAGTCGAACTGTTAGAAATTTCCGGTTTATTGTGCATATAAAAAATAATGGCCCCATCTTCTTGCACTTCCTCGGTTTTATAAAGTCCAAATGACTGTGTCATAAGATCTGTGAGTCTCTTGACTGCAATATCATAATTGGACAAGTTTCTTTTAGTATTTCGATCTGCAGCATCAAGCAACCTTGTTGTCGCGCTGTACTTTGTGTAATTGTTTTCCGTTGGTGTTTCCGCCGTACATTCAATTTTCTGCATTGAACCAACCGAAAACGTGGTATTTGAAATCACACTGAAAAATGTTCTCTGCTTTCTGTCTGTCACACAGGCACAGTCTCCTGCCTCAATGCATGGATCTGACTGGCATGAAATGCTCAATGGTCGAAACCTCTTTCCTGCCATCTTTTTGCCAATATAACTTGCAACAATCTGAACATCTCCCGTCTGAATCAACGGATTTTTCTCGATGGACAATACATAACCATCACCTCCATACATATAGCTTTCTTCTTCGGAATCATCTGTTTTTTCAGATGTTACTTTTATGCCGGTTACAATAATGTCATCCGTGTTAATACTCTGACTTCCCAGTGAATAAAAATGATGATATTCATAAGTATCCCGGAAACTTCCACTGTCATAAAAATCACCCTCACTGTAATCTTTAAAATTACCGCCATCTAGTTTATCCCCAGTAGCATAATCTGCCAGATTTCCACCATCATATCCATTTTGCATCTTTTCCAATGTTTCAAAGTCGTACCATCCAAACGAAAGCTTATCCAGATGATCTATCTTTGCATAACAACACATGATCTGTGCACAATATCCGATCATATCCCGAAATGTCAGATCTTTATCATCCGGACGTTTTTTGATGATATGTCCGCCCCACGGAATTGTTTTTTCATCCACAGCCATCTGACAGTGCACGCATGCATCATTAATGATCTGTGTGATAGTTGCCGGATACTGTAATGTACTTTCTGAATATGGGCGGTCAAAAAAAAGCATACTGTCGTATGCCTCCAGATCAATAGTGCTTTCATTCAGTTTTGCGTTCACACATCGATACTTACCTTTTGGTATAATCTCCACAGTCCCGTCTTCTAACAGCAATCCAACTCGCGCTAAAATATCCAATCCTTCAAAATCAAAGTTGCTAAATTTTTCTTCCATGTTGTTGAGTGTTGCCGTATATTTTTTAATAACTGCTGCCCCAATAGAAAATGTACTCTGTTCACTTACAGCTTCATTGATTTCATACTTCATAAAATCGGTCGTTCCGATATCAGGCCTGCTGCCATCTTTAAATATATATTGATCATGTATCGACATGATCCTGCTACCCCTTATCGCTTTTTTATATGCCATGCTTGATGCAATCATACTTTTACCTACCTTTGAACAATATCCACAGAGACGCTTTTATAATAAAAAACTCCATCTCCGACATAACCTCCAACATCCTTGCTGATCGTCCCTCGATAACTTTCTATCGTAACATTGGTTCCATAATCCTGAAATGTGATTGGAAAGAACCCGACAACAAGGCAGCTCTTTATCAGAGCCGCCTGCTGTGCGGTGAGCCACGACCAATCTATTTTCAGATTTTTCTTTTCTGCAACGACATCTCCCATCATGGTTCCGTCTAATGTTCTTCCTGTATCCGATGACCAGATGATTTCATCACTGACTGACATTTTAACAGGACCCGGAAGATCTGTGTTTCCGCACTTTAATAAAAACATGTCTGCCTCCTATACAATCTCTGCCGTATTGAATCTGCGGTCTATTCCCGTCTGGATCATTTTTTCCGCTTTGGCTAGCTGTTCTCCATTGATGTTAAATCCCATTGAATATAAAGCAGAAACAATTCTCATAACTGCATTATTGATTATCTTCTCTAATTCATCCCGTGTGATTCCACCGGCAACAGATGCGTTTTTAACCGCCTGCATTGCCATTTCTTCTAACTTATCCTCTGGTGCAACGACCTCTCCCTGATGCCTGTTATCTCCGATCATAGCAAGCTGTGGCGTATTTGGCTTCACATAACCGCCTTGCGCCAGTCTTGGCAGGCTTACATTAGACATCTCGCCAATGTGAAAACCGAACGTTTTTCCTCCCAGTCCATCCGGTAACCAGTCCGGTGTCGTAAATGACAGATTATTTAATGCCCTAATAACCGCATTGATTCCAGAAACAACTCCATTTGCCATTTTCTCTATACCACCAAGAATACTATTAATAATTCCTTTGATTGTAGACCAAATACCTTGAAAAATATTTGTTACAGTCGTTTTCATGGCATTCCATGACTGGCTCCACACAGTTTTTATTGCAGAGAGTACAGCACTAATGGTATTTTTTATCACATTTATTCTGGTAGAGATTAAGGATTTTATAGACCCCCATATTCCGCTGACTTTTTGCTTTATTGCGTTCCATGACTGATTCCATATCGCTTTTATCGCCGAAAGCACTGCATTAATGGTATTTTTTATAAGCATAATACGTGCCGAAATCAATGCTTTCACAGAATCCCATATATCACTGACTTTTTGCTTTATTGCATCCCACGTTGTTGACCAGAACGCCTTGATTGCAGTCACTACAATGGTTATCTTCTGTTTTGCAGCTTCTATCTTTTCTGATATTATTTTTTTAATACTTTCCCATATTTCTTTTGCTTTCGCACAGATTTCATCCCAGTGTTTATAAAGCATAACACCGGCAGCAATCAGTAAGCCAATCGCAATAATAACTAAACCGATCGGACTGGTTAAAAAAGTAAATGCCGCACCTAATGCCGTTGTAACCGCTGTTGCAATAGCACACACTGCATTCCACGCCACCGTAGCGGCAGTCTGTGCGATCTGTGCCGCTGTGTCTGCAATCTTCCGAGCTGTATTGATTGCAAATTGGGCCGCCTGTTTTATCAGTTCAGCAGTTCCTTTTGCCAGATTCACCACGAAGTCTTTTGCATACATTGCTGTTAACGCAATCGTCTCAGCTTTATCAGCAATTTTCGCTGCTGTCGTTCCGATCAGAGCATCTTTTATCAGTTTTAGTGCGCCTATAACCCCTCCAGATTGTTCTATAAATGCGAAAATCTCAGTTACCTTCCATGCCAGAAAGAAAGCACCCACAACTTCCGTGATGGTTCGAATTGTATCTGGATTCTCACTGCACCAATCACTAAATTTTTTCAAAACATCATTAATTGCATCCCATGCATTTAAAAATGTATCTGCCGCCCATTTTGCCAAAGGTTCCAACACTTTATCCCAGAACCACTGAAAGAGTGGCTTTAAGGCGTCGATAACACTATTTAGTATTGTTATTGCAGAACTTAAAGTATCCAAAAATCTTGGAACCACTTCATTCATGGTCCATGTTCCGAGTGGTACTAATACATTCTGCCAAAACCACAGCAACCCTTCACCCACATTGATAGCAAACGGAGTAAGCGCATCCCACAACTTTTTTAATGAATCATTGATTTTATTAAAATCGATCTTCATTAACCCGTCATTCAAAGTATTGATAAACTCAGGTAATCCTTTCCCCAATACCCATTTCCCAACTGGGAGAAGAAAGTGTTCATAAAAATCCTTTAATGCATTCCATGTAAATGTTTCAAGCTTTGCTAATCCGTTGTCCCAAAGATTTTTCAGTGCTGTTGTCGTTGGTTCTATCGCCTTTTTGATTTTCTCAAAATAGCCTGCCATTTTTTCAGCAAATGCACTGGTTGCACTATCCATCTCTGATAATGCGCCTGTTCCAAGATCAGCTCCGGAAATTCCACCGCCTGTTGCCCCGCCTGAACCAGAACCGTTGCCAGAATCTGTGTCAGAATCCGAATTACTGTCTAATTTATTTACCGTATCGAATCCCATCAGCGAACGCATTTCCTTTGCAGCTTTCTTTGCGGCTTTTCCTGCCCCTGTTGTAGAATCTGCAAGGTTGCTTGCCGCACCTGCAGCACTGTTTAAACTGTCAGTTGCCTGTTTTCCTATTCCGGTTACCTGTGCACCTGCCGATTTTTTCCCCATAACCAGCTCTGTAAATGCTTTAAACGCATTCGCCAGAGTCATGAGTTTACCAATTACCACATTAATGACTTTAATGACTGGTGTAAAAATATTAATGAGTCCCTGACCAACCGTAGCCATAAAGGACTGCATCTGAAGCTTCATGATACGGACCTGGTTCGCCCACGAATCAGATGTCCTGGCAAAATCCCCGGTTGCTGCTGTCAACTGGTCCTGTACAAATGCATACCGCAGAGATACCTTTTCAAGCTCTGACATTTTAGCAGTCGTCTTGCCATAACCGTTTGCCAGTGCGTAAGCATCCAATGCGTTCTGCGTCATTACAACACCCAGATCTTTTAGCGTCTCTGTCTCACCAGAAAATACTGATTTTAACTTCGTGTATGCTTCATCCTGCGATATGTTATAGAAAGATGCCACATCCCCGGCAAGACCGGTCAGTGTGGTACTCATGTCATAGGCCGCCTGCTCCGTAAACCCGAAAGCCTTCGCCATTGCACCAAAAGTACCTGTGTATTGCTTTGCCATGGTCTCTGATAAACCGAACGATGTCATTGCGCTTTTTGCAAATTTATCCACCTGCGCTGTCATAGATGGAAACGTTACATCAACAACGTTCTGCACCTCTGCCAGATCAGATCCCAGTTCCAAACATTCTTTCCCGAAGTCAATCAGCTTCTTTACAGAAAAAGCAGCGGCAAGGGCAACACCTGCCTTTTTCGCAAGGCTGTTAATTCCTGCCATCTGCCTTTTAAAACTGCCTTCATTTACAACAAGATCAAGTCCGATCTCTCCTACACTTTCGCCCATATTTCTCACCTGCCTTTCTGTTTTATCTTCTCTATTGCTCCACGCCTCCCGCCATCTTGATGAATGCCTGTTTCATCTGCTCTAAAAAGGTGTCTCTGTCATTCACAGGTACCATCCTGGCACGCTTGTTTCTCCACTCACTTCGGATTCGTTTCTGCTCTTTCGAAAAGTGCTTTAATACCTCTTTGTCTTCCTCTGCGCGTATTGATACAATGCGCCCCAGCGGTGTTTCCGGCTGCATACCGGACAGGAGCATGCAGAATTCATTCCACTTCATATCTTTCAGTTCTCTTGAAAGACGAATCCCGTATTGTGTCTGGAATGATGCCACAACTAAATCAAAGTCCTCTAACAGGTCATAATACGGGTCACTGCTCCCCCTCGGCTTCATCCTCGCCGATGATAAGTTCCATAGCTGCATGCACCACTGTTGTTAAATCTTTAAATGACAGCTTCATTTTTTCCAGTTCTTTTCTTGATCTGTCAGAAAAAATTAATTCGTACATAGACAAAATAGATTTGGGTGATGCATCGTCTTTGTCTCCAAATTCTCCCATGATCTTCAATACAGTTTCCGCATCCGCATTAACCTCTATCTCTTTACCTTTGATTGCAATCTTCGGATTTGTATCAAAATCCAGTTTCTCTGTAATATCAATTACTTTTGCCATTCTATTTTCCTCCTAAAAGAAAGAGCTATGCACCTTTGGTGCATAGCCCTGTGGTTATTCTATTTGCTTATTGGTACCGATGATGCCATGGATGTCGGAAGTGTGATTGTAGGCTTTCCATTACTCATAACATCAAATTCCAGTGGTGCAACTGCTGTAGAATCGCCCGCACCGATATTTGTTACATTGATAACTGCCTGCTCAAATGCAACAACCGTTCCATCCGGGAAGTTCCATGCAAAGTAACCTTCTGTGTCGCGTCCGTTCAAAAACGCTTTTCCTGCAATGTAATCATTGCCGGTATCTCCGACATTTCTTTTTGCCGTTACTGAAATCGTAATGCCTTTCGATGTCTGCAAACGTCTTACCCATCCCTCTGTATCAAACGGATTCCATTCTTCTACACCATTGTCAAAAGAAACATCAAAGGTTTCCGCATCTGCAATTCCTGTTGCAGTCTCTTTTGTGGCACCCACGCTGAACTGGTTTTTATAACATGGGTAGACTCCTGTACTTTTCTGATTTCCCATATTTACTTCTTCCTTTCATAATAAAAAAGACATTCGATCACATATTCATAAATACCATCTTCATCCGTATCTACCGGAATCGGCTCGCCGTAAGTGATATTTATAAATTTGATCGTCTGTCCGTTAATCGTTACGTTTTCACAATTCTGCAATGCTTCCTGCAAGGCATTTGCCGCCTCTTCACTCTCTGATGGGATCTTATTCCAATGCACCAGAAAAGAAATGGCTTTTGTGCCATAGGATGCTTTTTCCATACCACCCAACGGTATTTTATTCGGTGGTCTGTTCTTTAATGGATAAGTGCCGATTGACTTTTCTTTCTTATCCGGCATCTTACCGCAATAGCAATGATCATCGTCAGTAATCCCCAGTCCTGCAATATAATCCCTGATATCATTCAATGTGATCATAACCCTGCGTTCCTCCTGTACATTTCTTTAAATGTATCTGGAGCAAATTTTTCATATTTGCCACCAGGCATCCAGTCCTCAAACCATTTACCTTTTGCATTCGGGTTTTCATCTGTTCTAAAATGATATTCCGGATGGAAATACACACGCCTTGCATAAGGTGTACTGTGAACCAGTGATACTTTTCCATTTATCGCCTCAGACCTGTCAAGAAACGTGGATTCATTCTGTAATGCTCCCGTACGAAACGGAATTACCTGCGCCTGTTCAACCTCTGTATGCAATTTGTCCGCCGTCTGCACCAAAGAAGTCACTGCTGCCTGCGTAAGCTGTTTGATACGGCTGCTGTTTATCTTTACCTGTGATGCTACTCTCATCATATCAACTCCAATCCTGTGTAATTTACCGTGCCATCCGGGTTCCTTGCTTTTGTTCCCTGCACAATCCTGCGCTCCACACCAAATATTGTAACCATACCGCCGCTGATTACCGGCAGATCCGGTGCAATATCCCCAGGAAACAATGCCGTTCCGGTTACCTCTATCAGCTTTTTTTCGGCAGTCAGAATCGTCTTAGCCTTATCCTGATAATTACATTTCCCATCATAAACAACAGGTGTGAGAGGGCGTCCGTATACGTCTAATCCTTCCGGTTCTATTTCCACATGCATTTCTGTTTTGCAGAATCTTTTATCTATCAGACATGGATATTTCATCTTACCACCGTCCTCTTAAGACCAACTGGCACAAGCCTGTCTGTGACAGCTTATCATAAGTATCTGCCCTTACTGCCACACCGGAGATTGTCCGCAGGTTCCAGGAACTTCCAAATCCCATTGTCACACCATTGATCGAATAATTCTGCAGTACGCTCTGGATCATATCCGCATTTTCATACTCAAAATCTGCCATCTCGCAGCACACTTCCTGTATGATATCCTGCTGAAACCCGGAAAGCATTTCGATTCCCCGGCCTATAATACGGTTATAGGTCAGGGAATCGATATGGCGGCTAGCTGTGCACAGACATTTTTCAATGTCTTCTTCCGGAATCGTGTCACCGCCATACACATCCCTGTAATACGCCGCATCCGCGTAAGGCTGATACATTACGCATCCTCTTCTTTCGTCTTTTTGGCAGATGCAGTACTTTTTGTCTTTTCAGCAGATGTGCCGTTCTTTAAGGCTTCCAGCTCCTGTACTACTTTCTGGTATTCCTCATAAGATACCGTCTTTCCTTTACCATATGCGATCACATTGCCGTCATCATCTTTGATGTCGTACCCTTCTGCCGCATAGTGGTTTTTCATGCTCTCATCAATGGTATAAACTTTATTATCTTTTTCTGCTGTCATACTCTTAACCCTCCGCTTCTGCATTGATCGCGATACCACAGGATTTTCTTTCGATCAGGAAAGTGTCTGTATAGTATCTGTTCTGGTATACATACTTGTCTGCTGTACGGGAATCACTGCCCGGTGTAAACAGCTTCATATATGCATATTTGTCACGTGAAATGACACAGGACGGATGTACAAGCATCATATTGATCTGTTTTGCCGCTGCTGCCGGTACGCATCCATCTGTAAAATCATATTTTGTTTTGAATCTTGCAGATGGTACGGTCTTAATTACAACATCATCTAAACCATGTACCCGGCGGTCAATAACACCTGCTGCACCCGCATTGATAGTTCTGGTAATGCCATCCGCATTCTTTAACAGTCTGTTGATTGCAGATGTAACATACAGGATTCTTCCTTCCTGTGGGACAGATTTATCATCCATGACCGCCATCTGCTCATCAAACCAGTCGAGGATATTTGCGGCTGTAAGGACTGTATTGTCAATAACCGCTCCAGCAGTCTTATACGTTTTTGCTTCTGCATATAACTTTGAGAAGCGGTAGCTGTCTTTTTCCGGGATTGCCTGCTCTTCCTCAAAAACATTCTGGATATTTGCCATCTCAACAACAAGATTTGTCTCATCAATATCCATCGGATCAATCGGGATCTCAATATCTCTGTCGTGGGTCAGTTTTTTTGGCTCCCAGTCATTTGCCACGGTTCCGGTGTTAAAACCCATGCTTCCACGGTTATGGTCCTTATAGCCGGAAACGGTCAGTCTCGGAATCTTGATGGTCTGTGCATTCAGGAACTTGATTCCCTGATTGGATAATGTCAGATCATTGGACACCATCTCCCTGCTGTACTTCTGTGCTAACTGCTGTGTAAATAATTCTGCGTAATCATATACTGACATACTCTTCTACCTCTTTTCTTATTTTTTGTTGCCAAAAATGGACGCAAGCTGATCACTCTGCGCTGTCTGCTGTTCACCGCCACTGCCGCCAATCTGAAATCCTCTCTGTGATTCCTGTGCCGGTTTTAACTGTGGTACATCTTCCAGTACCTTGTTAATGGCATTCTTTAAGTTCTCGGTGTTTAATTTGCCATCCTGTCCGGTAACATTTGACAGATCAGCCATCTTAAGGACATATGGGATCGTCTTTACGTTCAAGCCAAGTTCCACAGCTTCTAATACTGCTGCCTTTTCCACCTCTGCCCTCTGTGCAAGTGTCTGCGCCTGTGTCAGCTGTGTCTGCATTGCGCTGACATCCGGTGTACTCTTTGCTTTCTGTTCCTTGAACTGCTGCATTGCCTGTGCTGCTTCATCCTGGGACAATCCCTGCTGCTTAAAATAATTTTTCAGCACGGTATCTTCTGTGACATTCTGTTTTCCAGTCACAATAGAAGCCAGCTTCTCATAGTCGAACTCAAATGGCGGTATCTGCTGTCCTGCCTGCTGCATTGCTCCTGCTGCTGATCCGGCACCAGTCCCGGCACTTGTGTTTGTGCCTGCTCCTGATCCTGCATCTCCTGTACCTTCTGCAAAGAACTGCAAATTAAACGGTAATGTGTTCTGTTTCATAGTTTCTCCTTTCAGTTGTTCGGGTGTCTCCCGGTTCAGTTTTATGTGTGTCTCACTCAGTTGTGTACTCCGGTGTCTCCGCGTAGTTTATCATCGAACAGCGTGTTCGATATGCCTTCGGGCATAAAAATAACAGCCTTGCGGCTGTCTGATTTCTTTCTTTGCTCCGGTTGCACCGGTGCAACTTAAATATAGAAAGCGGCTCCATGGCTGTTTATTGTTTTTAATCTTCGATTCGCTTAATACCATATTCTACCGCACATTGATGTTCTATCTTGCATCCTCTAGCCATATCCCAGCCTTTAACAAAATAAACAACATCTGCCTGTGATAGAAGTTCTATTGATTTTCCTAAGAACCATAGCGGTTTTGCTTCTGCTGGAGCTCCTTCGAAAAACGATTCTATAACCTCTAGTTTCTCACCGAGTAACATCTCTGCATATTCTATAGCTTTCTTCCTCGTTTCTTTGATTTCCTTATCTGTTTTTCCTTTCATTGGCTGACTGATAAATAATTTTTTCATTAGTTTCATCCTCTCTTTCTTAAAATTTGGTATAAAAATACCACCATATCATTTCTGACTGGTGGTACTACTCATAGATGTCTGGTAATTCTGTATTGTTTTCTATTGCGGTCTTTATATCATTTACATAATCACTGTATTCTCCCTGACCGTAATCAATCTCCTGATATCCATCAGGTTCTACCCCAAACATTTTATAATATTGATCATATAAATTTTCTAATTCTTTCGTCATGCTGCCATGCCACATTATTTTATCATCCCTTTCAAAGTACTCATTACTTCTTCATATGTATTAGGGCATACAAATTTTAACATATCTAGGACCTCTTCATTTTGATCGTATAAAATTCTACCAAATTGCGCCCATGTCTCTGACTCTACTGCTTTATCCCTTTTCCAATATTCCTTACTATGAATATATCCTAAGTTAATTTTTCCATCAGACATTCCATTTAAAATATCAGATATTCCTCTATACTCCGGTCTTAATTTTATACCGTTTCTTCCATTGGTAAAAGCCTCTTCATATTTTGAATATAACATATTTTTTATATCAGTTCCATAGCCAGATGAAAAATATTGCAGACGTTGATAATCTTTTTGAATGTTTTCTTTCAACATCCCACTTTCCGTAATTCGATATGTGTTATCTATTTCATGAAACAATTCATGTGCAACAGTTCCTTTTTCCACAGATTTTGCGAGATAAACAATTTTTTTATTACGATCAAAATATGATTTTTTATTTTCAGAAGTTTTTATTTTTACTCGCTGTCCCGACTGAAAAAGCAGTGTCCGTACATTAAAATCTGATATATCATCTAAACTGTTATTAAATTCTCTTATTTGTCTTTCTGCGCCACCTGAAATGATATATTTTAATTCATTCGCTGCATTTTTCCAAAACCTTTCTTTCTTTTGGTACTTCTTTTGATTCTCCTCATCCAACGAATACTCAGCCAGTCTCCCAAACCTGTCCGCCTGCCGTTTTGCATACTGCTGCTTCTGCTCTGCTCGATAGCCGTCTGCAATCTCTTTCACTTCCTGCCTGGTAAACTTACTATCCGGCGGTGTGCTGATTCCCTCAAAGTAAGTTGTGTGGATATCCTTACACCGTGGATGATATAGTCCAGCTGTGATTGCCGATGACATCAGCGGATAAGGACCATCTGAAGCCTTGCCACCGCTCCACACATCATCAATTAATACCTTGCCTACAAACGGAAGGCACTTCGGGCATGGGTTTCCGCGCTTATTCATGATGACCGTGGATATTCCCCATTCTTTCCGCATTTCCCCTTCGCCCTGCAGGTATGCACGCTTACTGGCTGTCTGAATTGCCATTGCTGCATAATCCGCTATGGTATGGTGCGCTCCGTTCGCATACTCAATGCAGTTAATCCCACGGCTCAAAAAATCCTTTGTTGCCATATCTACTGCTTTCTCATATGTCCCTGCGCCTGTATTAGCATATACCTGCGCATTATATATGATCTTGCGGTACTGGTCGTTTGCCATTCGAAGAACTGCTGTTTCGGCTTTCTGAAAGTCGTTCTGTGTTGCTTTGATTAAGGCATCCAGTTTCCTGTCATTCAGCTTAAAGAACTCTGCTGTGGTTGCTGTGGATCCAGTTCTCTGTTTCGGCGGCTTGAATCCTTTTTTGATTGCCCTTAAGATCTTTATTTCCTGCTCCATTCCACCCTGTTCTTTTGCAGCATATAGCAGCGATTCTATCTGGCCGTTGATCTCATGGAACTGATTCTGGAATCTTTTCGCATTTGCTTTCTTATACTGCTCTAAAGATTTTAGCTGCAATGCCTGCCACATTTCCCATTCTTTCTTTTCATCCACTTCCTCGATACGGTGTCTTTTCATATTCCGGATCATGGACGCCATCAGTTCATTTTCAACTGCTGCAAATGCGGCACCAATATCATATTCATCGTTGATCTTTGCCATATAATCACCTGCCGTTTGCGTACACCTTAAATCCCTGCTGTTTATACTGTCTTGTCAGTTCCTTTAGTTTTGTTCTGCTGCACAGATCCTTTCGGAGTTCCGCGTAATCGTTCTTTTCTATCGCGTATATCCCCATCTTTACCTGCTGACTGGCTATCTTTAGCAGTCCCTGATACTCCTTTTTGCTCATCCGGTATATCCGGTTCATCACTTTTACTTTCACCTGTCGGATCTCCTTTCATGTCCTCGTCCTCTATGTCAAGGACATCCATATCTATCCCCGGCTCTTCTACATCCTGTATGCCCTGTTCTGCTTTCAGCCTTGCAATCTCTTCCATCTTCCACTGTTCATCTCTGGAATCCCCATACAACTCTTCTACCGATGCCTCAATCGACATGATCTGCCCGGTTCTTGCCTTTGATACTGTTTCTACCTGGCTTTCAAAGGACGGGTTTGCATACTCGCCAAATGGAATATCTGCATCAATGTCCTCAACTGTCTGTTTATTCCACGTTGCATAGGCTTTCAATACTGCATCTACCAACTGTGGAAGAACATTCTGCAATGCATCCACAATCTTATTTCTGGTGTACAGCGTTGCCTTCTCTTTCTCACGCTGTGCCTCTGCGTTATCCAGCTTTTTTACATCAATCCCAAGTGTTGACGGTGAGATCACACCCTGCAGGCAGAGATCTAATGCCGTGGTATAAGTCCCCAGATAACTGTCTGTCGGAATCGTCGGCTGTACCAGATCAATTTTTGCCGCCGCACCCTCTGACATATTCATATCACGCTGGATATACGCATTATCAAATGCATTCGGCTTTAAGACCTCTCCTGTATTGGGATTCCTCGGAAGTAAACCTTCTGGGATATATTCTTTGCTTCTTGCCTTTCTGAGTGCATCCATCCACTGTGACCAGCACTCATCCAGGTTGTCAAAACTGTCTGCTTTCTTGTCAAAAATAGAGCCGCCACGGTTTTTATACCGGCTGCTCTTAAATACCTTAAATGGCACCGCCATCATAAAATCATCCTGCCATGTGATCACCGGCTTAAGATTTGCGGTATCCGGGATATAATTCAGCGGCAGTTCCTTACCGCCATGCAAGAGTGTACTGCGTATGTATTTTCTTCCATAAGTTTCTTCCAGCGTATATTTCTGACTATTATAAAAATAATCTGTCCGGAATATGATTTCTTTCAGCCGGTTTCTGCTGTATATATATTCCACCTGATCGCCCGGAACAAATTCCAGAATCGGAAACTGTGACAGCTCCGGGTCAAAGCTGATCCGAAATGCCCCGTCTCCAACCACCAATGTTTCTGCAACTGCATCTTCTATCAGTTCCTCAAAATGGTTGTCCTTTGCAATATCATCCCAGATGCTCTGATACTTGCCCTGGATTTCTATGCCGTTCATATCTGATACAACAATCGCTGCCAGTGTATCCACAATGATTCCCGGTATGCCGGTGTGGTTCTTCTCTATCTCCATGCCAACCGTCGGAACCACCGCCCAGAAACGTGTCCTGTTTCCCTCACCGGGAAGATTCTTATACAACTGGCTGAGTTCATCTGCATTTCCACGGTACCAGATACGGTTCTTTGCTGCATTTGCATTAAAATCCAGCTGTTCCATAATCATGATTACATTCTGCTGTGCAGGTTCAATCTGCAAAAAACTCCGGATACCTCTTCTGATACTGTCTGTCATTTTATCCACCACCTTCATTTCGTTTCACTCCAATCTTTTCACGGTACGGAATCCATCCATACTGTGTGCTGTTAATCATATGGTCATTGCCGTCCTCCGGCGTATTATCTTTATCTTCCTGCCAACTGTATACTTCCATCTCATGTATATAATAAGTGCAGGTTTCGACAATAAAATAGCTTGGCTCTTTCCCATTTTCGCTATAGGAAAGCCAGCCAAGCTGTAAATTGATTCGGTCAATGATCTCGACCTTTTTGTATGCATTATTAAACAGGTACAGGCAATCGTTATGCAGTCTTTTGTATTTTGCGAATTCTGTCAGCGTTGCCTGATCTGCGGAATCCACAAATACATTTTTTGCAAACCCCCATTCCTTTCTGTTGCGTTCCAGGAAATCAATATAGTTCTTTACTGTATCCGATGGTGCTATCGGATTTTCTATATTTGCATTGTTATATACCTTTTCATCCAGGACAAACAATCTTCCATAGTTTGTGATTCCCATAAAACTCATTGCGATCGTGTCCGGACTTTCTGTGGAATATGCAGTGTCAAGACCAGCAGTAAACCATTCGAACCATTCTTTCTGATCTACCCGGTGCCTGTCCCTTACAAACTGTTTTGCATATTCTTTGGTTACTACATGCTTTTTTCTACTGAAATTACTAAACACAAGGCCTGTTGCTCTGCCTCGCAATCCAAGGATCTTATTTTTCCATAACTTTGTCCCCTCAGGCACATTCATCTTAATCTGTTCTATCTTTTCGGGTGGAAGTCCCCAGTTATCTTTAAAATTAAAAAACCAGTGTGTCCACCCAGCCTTTTCCGGCTCTGTCAATAACTCATTGATCTCTCTTGGTGCATCATTCTTATACCGTTCCAATGGGCGGCAACAGTTGATGTACTCCTTATACACCGGCAGGCTCGGATCATCCGGGTTCAATGTCCCCATGGTATAATCTGCACGCATAACCGCTTCGCGGACAAAGTCAATGTCTGCCGTATTTATCTCATCGATATACAGGCATCCGTACTGGCCGCCAAGTGCTTTCTGCCACTTCTTTTTATCTCCGTAACCCATTACATATACGATTTTCTCGCCGTTACTGGTCCGGTAAAGGATATGTGGTATCTTTTCATCCTTTGTTCCATTGCCGTTATAGGTTGTAAGAATACCAAAATCATCTATAATCCCAAGGTCCTTGTTTATGATGTTCTTCTCTGCTGTTCCGGTATCCTTTGATGCAATGATGTGATATTTTTTCGGTGACTCTGCAACTTTAAGCATAAATTTGAATATGCCGACTGTTGTTTTGCCTGCTGCCGTCACGCCTTCTAACATTTCCACAGGTGCATCATGCTTTATAAAGTCCTGATATTTATCTGATAAAATCAGCCTCTGGCTGCTCATTATCCATCACCACGCATTTGTTTGATCAGGTCATCCAGCTTTGTCTTCTCTGCTTCCAAGGTACCGGATACCTGAACATCCTGTTTGTCTTTCCATTTATCCGGACGGCGGTTCTTTAACCAGAAGATCTGTGCCGTAGTATCCGGAATAACATGTTTCTTTGCTACTTTTCTTTCTGTCATTTCACCATATTCATATTTCTCAGATACTTCCTCGTACTCATATCCCAGTGCACGCTTAAGCAAAGCATTCTCCACTTGAAGATCAATAACTTCTTTCCCTCTTTTTAAGGTGTCCGAAATGTCCGAATGATCATTTTTCCATTTGTTTAATGTACTGCGTGAAATTCCCATATTGCGGGCTATCTGATCATCTGTGAGGCCGTCTCTCGCCCATCCTTCCAGTTTCAGTAAACCTTCCGGTGTCAGCCAGTATTCGTATTTTCCTTTTGCCATTCGGATCACTTCCTTCCTGTCTGTCTGTTCTTTCTCTGTATTCCCTCATCACATGCGCAATCGCCTGTTCGGCTGTCGGATCACTGTATCTTTCTTTATTCATTCTAATCTCCCCATTCATACGGAGGTTGCGGCTCCCCTGGGTTTCATGGAGCCGCTTAATGTTGTGAGAGCATAAAAAAGAGACTGCCGAAGCAATCTCCCTTTAAACCTTGCATATAAATGACAGGTACTTATTATTCCCTGATTCACTTCTTGCAGTTTATACTATATCTCATTTTTTCGTAACATGTGTAACAAACGTAACAAACTTTTATGCTGCATCCATAAATCTTTGAAACTCCATCTTTATGCTTCCCTGTGTTGCTTTTCTTCCCATTCGATCCGCCACCTGTTCCCAGCTCATACCCTCAAAAAACTTATAACGAATAATCCTTTGCATTCGTACTGGAATACCGTTCATCCACTGTTCTACTTGGAATTTTATCTTCTCCGCTACGGCTTTTCTCTGTTCCAGTAATTTTTCTTCCATCCGTAATTGTGTATCATCTGCGTATGTAAATGGCGTACCTGCAATTTTAAAATGGGTTTCTGCGTATGGAAAGTCGTTCATTGATCCTTTCACACTTCCAATTACAACCGTTTGTCGTTTGCTCTGCAATTTTTTTATATCCTGTTCTGTCTCTCGGATCAGTTCACAAGCATCTATGTAGTCCGTTAAAATTTGTTTTGTCAATCCTTTTCCTCCTATTCTTCTCCCCGCCAGATCTTCGGTGTACCATCAGCATTAAGCATTACTGTAAAAGTTCCTCCGTTTCCGGGTCCTTTTATGTACATAACATTGGTATCTTTGTCTACATAAATGGCATATCCCCATTCATCTTCTACCTTTTCCATCATCCTATCCTGTCCCTCGCTGACATTTGCTGTGTCGCTGCATCCGGCGATCAGGAGTGCTGCTGTTATGATGGCTGTTATGATGGCTGTTATAAGTTTCTTTCTCATAATTTGCATTTCCTCTCTTTCTCGTTTACTCTAAAATATAAAGATTATACAAGCCGGAACTTTCCATTTCACATCACTATCCATCAATTTCATATACATCGGGATGGTACTGCAATAACATTTCAATTCTTCTTTTTTCTCCACGAATGGTAAGATAGTGATAATACCTTCTATCCATGCCATTGTCATTTGTAACCATATTTCCGTGTCTAAGTCCCCAATGGAAATAACACTTTTCGTCACTGAATATGTCTTTGTCATCGTTATAGCCTTTTTCGCAAAAGTCTTTGAAATATTTATCAATTGCACCCTGTTCTTCTTTTGTGGCATCATAATCTCCCTGTAACTCGCATAATTTTGCATATGACATATGCGGAATATTTCTTTCTCTTAACTCTTTTAATTTACTGGTTACCATTTCCGGATTGTTGAAATCAAACATACTTTTTATACCTCCTGTCTTGCCTCTCTGTACCTCTCAACTCGTGCCTTTAAAGATTCTAACAATGCGTTCTGACAGTCATCCTTTTGCTCTAATGCTGCCATAACATCTTCATCCACACTTCCTGCTACGACCAGATGATGTATATACACCGGAAGCTTCTGTCCCTGACGGTAAAGCCTTGCATTCGCCTGCTGATATAGTTCCAGGCTCCAATTGAGTCCAAACCATACAACCACATTCCCGCCGTCCTGAAGATTCAACCCATATGCCGTGCTTGCCGGGTGTGCTAAAAGGATATCTATTTTTCCGACATTCCAGTCTGCGATATCATCGTTGTTCTTTAATTCCCTTACCCGCAGTGTTCTGTATTTTTTATCAAGTACGCGCCGGATCCGTGTGAGATCATGCTGAAAATTATAAAACACTAACATATGTTTTCCTGCCTCTGCCTCCACGATTTCTAAAAATGCCTCCAGCTTGTTATCGTGCACTTCTACAACTTCACGCTGCTTTGGATTTTCCGGATCAGTATTCACATAAACAGCCCCATTTGCAAGCTGTAACAATTTCCCGGCAAGTATTCCGGCACTTCCTGCATCTATAACCTCATCCTGCATTTCAAGGATCCTCTGCTTTTCCAGGACGTTATACGCTTTCTGTGCTTTATCGTCCAGTTTTATGTACCTGGTATTCATAATCTTTTCCGGAAGTTTCAGATAATCCTTTGCCTGCAGGCTGATGCAGATATCCCTGATCCGCTCTCTGATGATCTCCTCTGCTCCCGGAAGGGGTGCATAGGAAAATATCGTTGTAGCATTCCGGGATGCCGGCATAAAATAATCATTTCTGTATTCTGTAATTGTTCTCCCTAACCGTTTTCCCCCGTCCAGAAGATAAATCTGTGCCCAGAGATCCATCAGTCCGTTCGGCGCCGGTGTTCCGGTAAGACCGATGATCCTGTTGATATGGGACCGGATCGCTTTTAGTGCCTTAAACCGTTTTGCCTGATGACTCTTAAAACTGCTCATCTCATCAATCACAACACAGTCAAACGGCCAGTCGTTCTGGTAATACTCCACAAGCCACGGCACGTTTTCACGATTCGTTACATAAATATCCCCGGGGGAGTTTAGTGCCTTGATTCTCTTTTTCTGATTTCCCAGTACCGGTACAACCTTTAACAGATGCAGATGATCCCATTTTGACTGCTCTCTGGTCCAGGTATCTTCGGCAACTTTCTTTGGTGCTATCACCAGGCATTTCCGGATCAGGAACCGGTTATACTTCAAATCATTTATGATAGTCAGTGTCACAACGGTTTTCCCAAGCCCCATATCCAGAAATAACATCAGCTCCGGCTGCTGGATTCCCCTCATAATGCAGTAACGCTGATAATCATGTGGTTCAAATTTCATATCATTCCGCCCACCTTCCGGATATCCCCTAAAACATCTTCATCCGCTATGCCATATTCCCGGATCTCCCGTATGATCTGTTCTATCATATCCGGATCATCCAGTACTGCGACATAGCATCCCATGTTCTCCAATCTGCGCTGCTGATAACACTGTTCCGGTCTCGACTTCTTTCCCGGTGCCTTTAGCTCCACAAAACCAATACAGTTATCCGGAAGCACCACCAGTCGATCCGGCACACCGCTCATCCCCGGTGAAACAAACTTGTATGCACAGCCGCCCGCCGCTTTTACCGCCAGACGAAACATCTTTTCCAACTCTCTCTCTCTCATCCCGTATTCCTTCTTTTCCTTCTCAAATTATTTGCATTTTGGTATTGACATATAACACGAATTGAGTTACAATCGCGCGCCTGCGTACGCACGCGTATGTACATGTCCGTGTGCAGGGGTATATATCCCCCTATTACCCTTGTTATATATATTTATTTATATATTTTGTAGTCTTTGTAGTCATTGCCGTATATCCCTTTATTTTTAAGTCATTCTACGACTACATAGAATGTAGTCCTTATGTAGTCCTTGTAGTCATTTGCCCCTTTTTCTTTGTAGTCCATGTAGTCTTTGTAGTCCAATCTTGTAGCCTAATTAACTCTTAGAAATCCTCTCTGCTGTCCATACCCTTTTCCAAACTTCATAGGATACTTCATTGGCTCCCATCCAGGAAGACCTCTTAAAATATTATTTATCTCTGTTGCTTCCTGCCGTTTCATCATACCGATATTAAAATTCTTAAAGCACTCTGTATATATCTCTGCCACGCATACACGATCCCTATAGTGTTCCTGTCCCTCAGGTACTTTAAAATCACTGATCATCAGATCCCTGCGTTCACTGATATCTTTTCTATACCAATCCTCCGTAATCGGACGATCCAAAAACTCCAGTATCAGACCTTCTTTGGGGTTTACCTCCCTATGCCGTCCCTGGCTCTCCTCTGCCAGTTTTAAAGCTTCTTCCGATAACAGCAGGTTTTCTCCCTGGCTCACGTAAAAAAGACATTCCGCCCATATCTGATCTACCTCCGAGGGCAGTTCTTTAAAAATATTTTTTACCGGCTTCTGGACTTCCAGATCAATCGGCCAAAAGCGCCTGTTTCCGGTCACATCCTTTAAAAATTCCTTGTCATTCGTGGTTCCGACGATAATACAGCGCCGCGGATAACTGGATGTACGCCTTCCATAGGGTTCCCGGTAGATATCTTCCCGTTTACTCAAAAACTGCTTTACATCATTCATCTCAGAACGATTTAACCCTGTAAGTTCTCCGGCTTCCACGATCCAGAACCCCTGCAACAGCTCTGCCGCATCTTTCCCCTCAAAAGTACTTAAAGAATCCGAATACCATTCTTTCCCCAAAAGCGAAAAAAAGGTACTTTTTCCGATACCCTGCCTGCCCGACAGAATCAGCATATTATCAAATTTGCACCCCGGATACAGCACCCTTGCAACCGCTGCCATAAGGCATTTCCGGATAGATTCTCTTGAAAAAGCATTATCCTCCGCACCAAAATAATCAATTAAAAGCCTGTCAACTCTGGCTGTTCCATCCCATTTCAGTGATTTAAAATAATCCTTTAGTTTGTTTTTCCTATGTGTATTCATGCAAATGGTAAAACCATCCAGTATGCGTTCTTTTCCAGTGATCATATAAGTAGCTTCCATATAATTTCTCAGTCCGGCATCGTCAGAATCAGTCCATTCCCTTGTCTGATACGGGTACTCAAAAACATCCCATGGCAATGGACTCACAACGATCACCCGGTTTTTGAACTCATCCAGATACATATGTTCTCTAAGTTTTGCATCATTTTCTAAGATCAACTGCACATTCAAGATCGTACTTAGCGGCTTACAGGTCTGCGGATTTACTTTTAATCTATTCATCCAGCTATAATCGTCCGGAACTATCACATCTGTCCCTGTATCTCCGGAAAAAGCCTCTGCTGCCTGTCTGTACCTCTCCTGCAGTATCTCATTTGCTATTTCTGGAATCTCTACGGCGAACTCACACATGCGCTTATATGACGGCAGATTCGTTACAGGAGTGTCAGGCATGGCATCTGTATCGTCCTCGCCAAACAGGTGCAGACGTACCATATCAAAAGCATTGCACAGCTTTCCGGAACACGGATCCGTGGCATGATGACTATAGATAAACTTATCATCATACATAACTGCTCCGCCAACGGTTGATCCTCCGGTATAGGTAAACCTATCCGGATCATTGCAGGGCGAGTACTCTCCCGGAATAAATGCTTCCATTGCCTGTTCAATGGTATAATGCCTGCAGAAAGCCCCTACAACACCTTTTTTCTCTAACGGATCTCCCTGCTTTTTTGCGGAACGGTCTCTTATCTTTGCCGCGCCTGGTACTTCCGGCCACTCAGAAACACTATGCCAGTCGTGATACATTGCGAGGATGCCGTCTGCGGAAACAAACGGCTTGTCCTCATAAACAAATACAAATTCACTGTCACTGCTGCATCCCGGCCAGTACATAAGTCGTACTGTCTCAAACGTGGTAGGATCAAAGATATTCATGTCGATATAGCTTGCCAGCTTTCTTGCGATCGGCTCGTACTCATCACTGCTGCAGCTTCGATCCAACGGAAAAATGATTCTTAAACGCGGGGCGGCACCTTCATGCTTTCTGGTCGAATAAACGGCATACGCACATCCGAGAGATGTAAGTGCTGTCAATATTCTTGCCGTACCGCCCGGTTCTATGGAGTCTGCATCCAGTGTTACAAGATCACGCATTCCGGCGTTATCATTTCTTCTTTTTCCATCAATAAGAGTTCCGCCAACGAAGCCTCCGATATCTTTTAGTTCATCCTGTTTTGCCTTTGGCAGTGCCTTATATTCCAAAAAGGTCTCTGTCGTTCTTACTGGTTTCGCAAGCCCTGCTACAAATTCAGACCAGAAGAGCTGCTGCTCCGCCCAGGTTACCGCCTTTCTGCTTGTCCCAGTAGATATCCTTATCTGCCTGTCATTCAAAAACACTTGAAATCCCTCCTTCTAGTCTTTTTTGTAATAGGCTGCCTGATCGAAGCCATCCGCATTGAGCGGAAGTCCTTCGCCCCATGCCGGCAGTGTACACATAAGTGTGATCGCATTTTCCAACGTCTTTCCAACATCTGAATCAGGTACTTCCAAAATGACCTCATCATGAATATGGAAATTAATCTTATAGCCCTGTCTGTATAGATTTAAAATTGCATTTGCCAGCAGATCCCTTGCCACCGCCTGCACAATATTCTCCGTCAGCTTTCCGCCCCAGGTAGAAATCTTGGACCATTTTTTATTTGTCTGATTCAAACCATAATAATAGATTTCTTCCCGGCCCATCTCATTCTTCTCAATAACCGGATGACAGTAATAAAGACTTCTCCCGCTTGGCAGTCCAATAATAAGGAAATTCGCATCTCTGCTAAAGGTAATTCCTTTATCCAACGTAGTGATCACACCATAAGAAACCGCCTCCTGCGCCGCTCTTTGAACCTTATACCAGTAATCATAGATGCGCCGGTTAGATCCTCTCCACCTTTGTACAATCTCCGGAAGTTCATCTTCTGTCAATCCCATCTTTAAGGCTCCCATTGCAACAAGCGCACCCTGACCTCCACCATATCCAAGTGCAAGTTCAGCGATCTTGCCTTTCGATCTTAGTGGATAATTTTCTTTTCCTTTTGCTATGGATTCAATCGGCACCCCAAACATGGCAGATGCAGATGCCTCATATATCTTTCCATGGGTACGAAATACTTCAAGTCTCCAGCTTTCCCCGGCTAACCATGATATAACCCTTGCCTCGATGGCAGAAAAATCAGCCACTGCAAAATGGCATCCTTCTCCTGGAACAAACGCTGTTCGTATAAGTTGCGATAACGTATCCGGGACATTCCCATAAATCATCCGGATAGCTTCAGTGCGCTGGTGTTTTACCAATGTTCTTGCGATATCCAGTGTCCCAATATAGTTCCTTGGAAGATTCTGCACCTGTACCAGTCTGCCTGCCCACCGCCCGGTTCTGTTCGCCCCATAAAACTGTAACAGGCCACGAATGCGGCCATCATCACAAAAGCATGTCTTCATTGTTTCATACTTTTTAACCGATGTTTTCCCAAGTTCCTGCCGGATCCTTAGCATCTCCCGGATTTCCTCTGTGCCCGATTTATCACTTAAGATATCTGCAACGGTCTGTTTATTTAATCCATTTAATTCCAAGTCTGAATTTTGTTCGATCCAGGTCTTTAACTGTGTCACACTATTTGGATTGTCAAGACCGGTAATATCCTTTGCTCTGCCTTCTAATTCATCCCGGATGCTGTCACTAATTGCAAGTGCTCCCTTTATCAGGTCAATATCCATAGCAACACCATTGATATTGATCAACTGATCGATTCGCCAGTTTACCCATTCTGTCTCCGGCACCGGATAAAACGACAGAGCGTCCTCTATCGTCCGCTCTGTTACAACATCCTGCCTGCAGTATTCCTTAAATAATTTCCAACGCTCCGGATCATGTTTCGGCAAGTTTCTTGTCCGTTGATCATTTTTATTTGTCGGCTTACACGGAACACAAAAAAACTTAATCAGTGATCTGCCGATTCCAAGTTTCTTTTTATCCTGCGGAAAGTTCATTGCCTCCCCCACCGCATCCAAAGAAGCCGGATAACCACAATATAGTGCATGCACCATGGAGCACCGCCACTGTTCCAGTTTTGTGACATAAAACTTTGATAAGCAGTAAAACTCAAATGCCGCATTGTGTGCCATCTTTATCACTTCCGGATTTTTCAGATCGTAGATCAACTGTTCCGTAAGTTTTTCTCCCTGTGCCATATCTATTACAGTAACCGGATCATTATCATATGCATATGCAAATAAAAGTATTTCAAAATCCGGGGACTGCACATATTTATACAGTCCCGCTTTTTTTAGATTAACAGATGAAAAAGTTTCCAGATCAATATGAAGTACCATAGTTAAATCCCCATAATACCACCGGCAACCATCGGCTGCCCGGTGATCGGATCGATCTGCTGTCCGGGCATCTGGCTTTGTGCCGGATAGCCCGGTGTTACCTGTGCCGGCTGCATCTGTGGATACGGCATCTGCTGCGCTGCCGGCATCGACTGTGGCTGTCCGTATTGTGGCTGTGGCATTGCCCCTCCATATGTTCCCTGTGGCGGCATCTGATATGTAGTCTGTGCACCTGCATAGGCATTGTTTCCTCCAAATGCTTCCTGTGCAGATACTCCACCGGATAAGGGCTCGCCATCCTCGATCTTCTGAATACAGTTAAGTCCACATCCAATTCCTTTACTCCCCTGCTGCGCATATGCAAAAAAGCTAATATTCACTCTCGCATAACATCCGCTGTAAATTTCTGCACGGTTAAGAACCGGCTGTACCTGCAGGTCCACAATCTGAGGCTGATTTTTCCCAGAGGCAGTTATGACCATGTGGCCTTTGCACTCATCCCCGAATGGTTCCCCTGATGGTCTTACACCATCGCCATCATACAATGGATTTTTGACGATCGGTGGTTTTACACCATTCCATTTAGAAGCGACACCCTGCTGCTCTGCCATCTGCATTTCGGCATAAATTGCATTTAATGTTGCTGTGTCAGTCTTCGGGATCAGAATCGTAACCGAATACTTTGCTTCTCCCTGTCCGTTTAAAGGTGCCTGTGGCTCCCATACGTGACAATAACTTAATCTGACTTTTCCTGTTGTAACTGCCATATTTACTGTACCTCCGTATTATTATATTTATTTTCACCGCCGAAAGCCTCCTCGGCTGACGGTCTTATCTTCATTGCCGGTCTTCTGTCATCCTCCGGCACCAGTGTTGGTGCGCCCTGCGGTTTTTCCACATAAGGACCAACATATTTTTCAAAATCTTTTTTTCCAAGAAGCTTTTCTAACTCACCCAGGGCAACCATTTCTCTTGGTTTGTAAATAACAGCTTCTTCGTATTCCGCATCAAGGATCGCTTTAACCGCGGCATCTTTATCTTTGATCACACGGTTGCTTCTCCCTTCAATGATCTTCCATCCCGGGATTTCTTTTCCCGCTACCAAAGCATCCAGTGCAAATTTTTTTAATTTCTTTACCCAGTTTTCCAGGAACATTGCTCTTTTTAAAATTGCACCAATCTCTTCAGTTGAAATCTCAGCGGGCAGCTTCGGCTTTCCGGTATCCTCTTCTGTTGCATCCTTCATCACTTCCATATTGTCTTCCATCCGCTTCCTGCAGGTTGCATTTAACTTGCAAAAGCATTTATCACACCATTCCCCCTGGCAAAAGTCTCCCTTACCTTCATACGCAAGCTGCGCGATTGGCTTGATCTTTTCTCCCCACGCAAGCAGTTCTTCTAAAGAAAGTTCAAAAGATGAGATATTATTCAGATTTGGCTGTACAATATGTAAAACTACCTTATGGATTGGGAAAAGGAATCCATAGGCGTCATATGCTCCCAGTGCATACAACTTCATCTGTGGATTATCATAGGCAGATACCATAACACCTTTTCCGTTCTTATAATCAACAACATGAAGTTCTGTCCCACCGATCAGAATACAGTCACTAGTTCCGAACCCTTCCGGTGCCCATTTGGAATAATCAACTCTCTTCTCGGCCACCACCATAGGTGGTGTCTGAAAACTGTAAGCGATCTGTTTGATATGATCCAGATATTCCTCCGTATTATTTTCCATCTCCGGCTTGTATAAAGGATCCTTTTTCAACTTATTCATACGGGTATTAAACTGTCTTGTCGTCATACCCTTTTCAATGAATGTTTTTTGCAGTTTTAATTCACAAATCGAATGCGCTAAAGATCCCTCTCTGGCATATTCACTTGTCTGATCCGGCTTTTCCGCTTCCAGCCGTGCCGATGGCGGACAGTGCAGCCATTTATGTGAGGATGAAGCTGATAATAAAGCGTGTTCCGATGGCATTACATCTTCACCCCCTCTGACTGCAGGCATCCGGCAAACGCTGCATACTTTTCTTTTGGGAGTTCCATAAGGCTCTGTACTCCAAAACCTGCAAGAATCTCAAATAATCTCTGCTGTTTTCCCATATTGACTAACTGTGATGCTGCAACCGCAAGTTCATCATAGGTCCTTGTTACAGGTACTTCCGTTGTCGGAATAACCTGTGGCTGCTGCACTGGGGCATTTGCAACCGGTACGGGTTGCGCCTGAACCGGAACTGCTGCCATCGGCACTGGCTGTACCGGAATGGTTGGCAGTGCTGCCGGCTGCGGTACCGGCGGAACTGGTGTAACCTGTTGCGGAGCTGACTGTGGAATCTGCTGGACTGGTGTAACGGGCTGTGATGTCATCTGTACCGGGGTTTTCTGTGGCTGCACTGTTTCCTGTGCCGGAACTGTTTCTTCCACAATTCCCTGTACGGCACTCATAATGCCCGAATCTGCTAATTTCAAAAGTGCCTGTGCCAGCATTTCCAATCCCGGGATCTCAATTCTTACTGTTAATGGTGTTGTGTTATTCATGTTTTTCTTTCTCCTCTTCTTTTTCTTTATTTTTATCCTGACAATCACATTTTTCATCAGGATCTAAATGCGCTCCGCAAAACGGACAGGTTTTAAAATACTCTTTACGCATTAGCTCTCCTTCCTAAGGCATCCGAAAATATCTGTCATCATTTCGGATATCATTTTTTCTATCTCGTCTAAATCGTCGGGCTTGTCCTTATAGCGTTCTTTTGTCTTTTTCATGCTCTCTGCAACTTCTTCCTCTGTGCCGATCACCAGTTCTCTGGAACCCTTTTGGGATATTCTCTTTAAGATCTGATACAGCGTAGAATCAAAATTTTCCGGTTCCTGAGCTTTTAAGATCTCACAATATTGCTCCATCACCACGACTTTGATTGCCGCATCTGCTGCATCAACTGCTCCTATACAGTCACTTAATGCCATTGAAAATTCATTCTGACGCTGCTCCATATCCTTCATAAATTTTTTTACAATATTCTTCTTATCCATGTTCATTTCCTCCAGATCGTGCTATAATGCACTTGTGATTATTTTTTAATTACCTGAGTCCGTCGGAGTGCTAGTCCCTCGGGCTCTTTTTCTGTGATCTTTACCACAGTCCCGGCTTCACATCTTATGACTTCAAAGTGAAATCCGCCCTCTTGTGCATCTGTTATGCACCCGCCCAGATATAATGCCGCACGCATCAATGCCGAGTAATCTGTAAGGGTCGTCTGATTTCTAACCTTTATCTGCATTGGTTTCCCCTCCTTCCTGCTTGTCCACCAAGCCACACCTCATGTGGCGGTTTTCATTTGCTTTTCCTTGTGTGCCCTTTCCTGTGCCAGCAGCAACTCCACAGCCGCATCATTTAAACGCTGATGCCTTGCTTTTTCCTCTTCCGGTGTCAGAATCGGAATCAGATTGATGTTCGTACCATTTGGGAACTCCTGGATCACTCTGCGATATTCCATATATGTACCTCCTCTTCTTTAGTTAATGCTGTATGGGTTGTCTTTGTTACACTTCATTTTTAGTTTATTCCGTATTTCATTTGTGGTACAATCTCCTTACAGGACGTTGCCGCGTCCGAGTACATAAGAAAGGAGAATATCAACCATGAACATGATTCCTGTTGTTTCATCAAATCTCTACGCAGTTGGCTATGACAGAAACACCTTACGCATTCAGTTCCATTCCGGTGGAATATATGATTATTCGGGTGTTCCAGAGTCCGTATATAACGGACTTATGAACGCTGCGTCCAAGGGAAGTTACCACGCCGCTCATATTAAAAATGTTTATCCATACAGAAAAATCCGTTAATCTGTTATGATAAGCACAAGGGCAGGACCATTTACTTTCAGTTCCTTATCTTCATAGGGTTCTGCCCTATGAGCAGCAACACCTTCACGGGTCTTTAATTCATTGACAAGTTCACGGGTTTTAAATTCACTTAATGTCTTTGCTTCCATTCTTCTCACCCTCCCTTCTTTTATAAAATTTTATGTTATCTGCTTAGTTGTGTTCAATATTTTGAACTTTTAATGTAAAAAAATATGAACATATATCCTTATCTGCTAATCCAAGTAATGCTACAGCTTTTTGTATTTCGCTCTGTTTCCACTCAACTCTTCCTAGCATTTTTAGAGACATAGTGCGTTCAGATAACTTCATTTCCTTTGCAAATTTAGATTGAGAACCATATTTTTCAATTATTCTTCCCCGCAATTTGCTATAGTCAAATATCAAATTTTACACCTCCTTTTAAGTTCAATTTTTTGAACTATTAATAACTTACCATTTTATGTTTGACATGTCAATACTTTTATTTCAATTCTTTTAACTTTTTGTTATTTATATTGAATTTTTGTTTTATATATGATACTATCTTAATTGTAAAGAAGGAGGTGTTATTTTTGAGAATAACCAATACAGCAAATAGATTAAAAGAAATAATGGATGAGGAAAATCTTAAGCAAGTTGACATTATTAAAAAAGCTAGTTATTTTTCTTCTAAATATGATGCAAAAATAACCAAAACTGATTTAAGCCAATATGTAGCAGGTAAAGTGGAACCGGGACAGGCTAAATTATTTGTACTCGCGAGTGCATTAAATGTAAATGAAGCTTGGTTAATGGGGTATGATGTTCCTAAAGCTCGATCTTCTATCATCTCATCTGCACATATAAACATATCCAACGATACATTATGCGCTATAAGCATACTAGCAAATGCTAGTGGATATGAATTTTCTATTTTTGCAAATCAATTTCAAGTAATATATAACGATTGCATAATTAAATTATCACCTAAAGAAGTGGAAGATTTAGCTAAATCATCCATTGAACAAATTGATTATGTTATGAAAAGTATAATTACAAACAGGCTAAAAGATAATAAGTTTCCAATTCGTTCAGATTTAGATCTTCAAAGCGGTGAATTAAATGCTGTGCATTATCAAAAGAATGAAACCGATGAAAGAAACACCAATAACATTGTTCCTATAACAGTTAAGGAAACTTCTGCTTATGAAGTCAATGCCGCACACGCTATTGAAGATACATCTGACGAAGATAAGGCATATGACGAAGATATTATGGATGATGAAAACTTCTAGCCCAAAAAATTGGACAGGTCTTATATTATTTTTAAATAGGGGTGATAATTTGACTACATACGATGACCTGCTGATTGAAGCAGATTGCAATAACTTAGTTACAAAAGAGAAACCGCTCCGGGCAAACAAGGGGCGCATAAAGGGCAATCGAATAGCCATAAGAAAAGATTTGACCCAGACGGAAAAGAAATGTGTTCTTGCCGAAGAACTCGGACACCACTATACCGCAACCGGCAACATACTCGATCAGTCCACCGTAGAAAACCGCAAGCAGGAAATGCGTGGCAGGATCGTAGCCTATAATAAGCTTGTCGGCTTGCGTGGCATTATAGATGCTTACTTACACCACTGCCAGAGCCTATCCGAAACGGCAGAATATCTCGGAGTTACCGAAGAGTTTTTAAATGACAGTCTAACATACTACACAAATAAATATGGGGTGTGCACACAGGTTGATAATTATGTTATATTTTTCCAACCTAATATCGGGGTTATGGAACTGATATAACTCTAGAAAATTTAAGAACTTGTAATGTTATATACTAGTATAAATAAGTTACTCTGATAATATAATTATATATACAGGAGGTTTTTATGAATATTAAAGAATTAAGAGAAAAAAATGGAAAAAGTTGCATTGGACAAGTATTACAAGTTATTAATAACACCACACTGCTTTTTTCATATTATGGCTTTGTTCATGTCGGCGACACAATTGCCGTATATGAAGTTTGTGACCAAATCAAAGATATTGATGGAACTGTAATTGACAATTATGAATTTATCAAAGATAAACTTGAAATCATTGACGTTGCAGATAGATACTGTGTTGCTCAGAAAAAAGAATATATGTCCAAACCTATTGTAGCAGCCATATCGCCTATTTTAGAAAACCGTGAGGAACTCATTCCGTTAAACGTAGACTCATCAATTATTAAACCCATTACTGTAAAAAATAAGAAAATTCAGATTGGAGATCCAGTCAAAAAAATTCAGTAAATCAAGTTGACAAACAACAATTCGAATGATAAGATGTAAAAAGAATTGGTCGTTGTTCAAAATGACTAGAAAAAACCCTCTTATCATTCATTGATAAGGGGGTTTTTTCTATCTGTGAATAAATCTGAGATATACGACAAGCCTTTTCAGACTTATGATCAACTACTGATTAATCTGGAAAGTAAGAATATTATTATTGATAATCGCGAACTTGCTTTAAGAACATTATCAAATCAATCCTATTACGGAATAGTAAATGGATATAAAAACATGTTTCCAACTGACATATCTGGAGATAAATTTACAATACCTGTTAAATTTACAGACTTATATGCTGTACAGTTAATTGATGTAAATTTAAGCAGCGTTATCCTGAAATACATACTTTACATTGAAAAATCACTAAAATCAAAAATATCCTATATTGTTGCACAAAATTATGGTGTTTTTACTGATGAAACGGATTTGAACAATTTGGATATTGACGACTATTTGAACGAGACACATTATTCCAGAAGTACTGGGCGAAGGAAAGCCGTCACTCGGAGGCTAAAGGAAGATATAACAAAGCATCCTACAGCTACTATTAAACATTATATGAAAACCAAAAATCATCTCCCCCCATGGATTATCACAACAAACATTCCATTTGGCGATATGATACAGTGGTACAGCATTTTACTCGACGATGACAAAACATATGTTACAGAAGAATTTGTCCAGAACCCTTCAATTACTATTGAGGACAAAAAAGAATTTCTGCGAAAAGCCTTCGATCTGTTGAAAGAATACAGAAATACATATGCTCACGGTAATAGAACATTTAACACAACTATGTCTTCATCCCTTCCTAAAAGGCAAACGCTTATCCTATTCAACGGGATGGTCGGCGAAAATGAATATAAATCTGGACGAGGAAAAAATGATATTTACTCCGTAATTCTAATATTGATAGAATTACTAAATGACAATTACCTAATATCCAGCCTCATATATGACCTACAACTTGTATTCTCGCCTTATAGCAATTCAAAAATTGCTGGTAAAAGTATTTTAGAAACTTTTACTTTACCAGATGATTTATTTGACAGATTACCACAGATTGATAGAATCATTAGTTAAAAAAGTCATAATCAAAATGTAAAGGAGGTACACACTATGCCATTACCAAAAGAAAACACTTACACCTCAAAAGACTACTGGAATCTTCCAGATGACAAACGTGCAGAATTAATCAATGGTCAGCTTTATGCTTTGGCGGCACCAAGTTTTTTACATCAAAAGCTGTCACTCTCTCTTTCCAGAAAAATAGCTGATTATATCGACCACAACAATGGTACCTGTGAAGTTGTTCCTGCCCCATTTGCAGTTAATTTAGATGCAGATGATAAAATATACGTTGAACCGGATATCAGTGTTATTTGCGACAAATCAAAGATTGATGATCGCGGATGCAATGGTGCGCCAGACTTTATTATCGAAATCGTATCACCATCCAGCCGGAAAATGGATTATACTACCAAAAATGCTTTATATTCCGATGCCGGAGTCCGTGAATACTGGATTGTTGATCCTGAAAAACAGCGTACGACTATTTACCGCTATGAAGAAGATGCCGCACCTATGATCCTTCCATTTCAACAAGATATCACCGTAGGAATTTACGGTGATTTGAATATAAATATTGCAGAATTATTAAAATAAATAAAAAACCGCCCCACTCTAAAGCAGGACGGTCACGCTCTCGAATGATACGAAAGCCCTAGACAAGCATATTGTATCATTCGGAGCAGCCAAACGCAAGCGGAACACCAGTTCTCTGCTGGCTGTTATTTTTATACTCTTTTTTACATACATTTTCACAAAGGAGTGATACCTTATGCCAAACACCGAATCATTCACTGTAAATGAAGTCTTAGTCTATCTCCGCAAGTCCCGGTCCGACAGCCCGGATATGTCCGTGGAGGAAGTTCTCCGCAAGCACGAGGAGATGATTCAGCAATATGCCTCCACGCACTTCTGCTCTCCGATCCCGAAGAAGAACATCTTCCGCGAGGTCGTCTCCGGCGAGACGATCGATTCCAGACCACAGATGAAAAATCTGCTGAAAATGATCGAGTCCGAGCAGTTTAAAGCTGTCCTTGTCGTGGAGCCGCAGCGTTTGTCCCGTGGTGATCTTGAGGACTGCGGCAGGCTGATCAATATCCTCCGGTATACAAATACAACGGTTCTCACGCTCACACACTCTTTCGACCTGCAAGAAGAATATGAGCGTAAGTTTTTTGAGATGGAGATCACCAGGGGCAATGACTACCTGGAATACACCAAGCGTATCTTAAGACGTGGACGAGAGGCGTCTGTTGCCAAAGGGAATTATATCGGCTCTGTGGACCCATACGGCTATAAGAAAACAGTTATCAAAAAAGATGGCATCACCTGCCACACGTTAGAAATTATCCCGGAGGAAGCCGATACGGTAAAACTGATCCATGAGCTTTACGCTTACACACCGGGCGGCATCGGCTTTACGAATATCGCACATAAACTAGATGCCATGCACATTAAGCCAAAAAAGGCGGCCCACTGGACACCGGCGATCATCAGCTCGATCTTATGCAACCCGCTCTATCTTGGCATGGTCCGGTGGAACAACCGGAAGGTCGTAAAATACATTAACGAGGGACAGTTGGCAAAAGCGCGCCCGCAAAACTCTGAGGCGAAATATTATAAGGGGCTGCATGAGCCGATCATCACACAGGAATTATACGATGCATGTATGGCGAGACGCGGGACCAATCCGAGCCTGCGCAGGAACAAAGAGCTCTGCAATCCGTTTGCCGGTCTGCTCTACTGTGGCACTTGTGGTCATGCCATGTCACTTAAGATCTACAAAAATCACAATTCCGTCTCTCAGATGATGCTCTGCAACCATCAGGCTTACTGTCATACCAAATCCGTGCTCTATTCTGGCTTTTTAAGGCGTTTTATCTCTTCCATGGAAGATACTCTGAATGACTTTGAATTGGCGCAGAAATCGGATGACGGCAGGACGCAGGCGATCAGTAAAACGATCGTGGTCAATCTGGAAAACAAACTGAAAAAACTGAATGAAAAAGACGCCCGGCAAAAAGATGCTTACGAGGACGGGATCTATTCCAAAGAGGAGTTTTTAAAGCGGAATGTCAGGACACAGCAGGATATCGCATCCACGATCATTGCATTAGAGGATGCCAGGGCAAAGAAAGCCGACATTGTTGATTATGAGGAAAAGATAAGACGTTTTAAGGACTGTCTCCATGCCCTGAATGATCCGGAGCTGTCAGCAGCCGAGAAGAACCGGTTCTTAAAATCCTGTGTTGACAAAATCTTATATTATAATAATATGGAGTCAAAAGCAGGGATCGGGCGATACATAGAGAATGTTTTTTCCCTGGAAATCCAATATAAATAGCCATATCCAACGTATCTGTACCTATGAATTAGCCCACCTTGAAATGATTGCTGCTATCGTCCGGCAGCTTACCAGAGGTTTAAGTGCGGAAGAACTTGAATCCGCTGGTTTTGCTCCTTACTATGTTGACCACACTGCCGGAATCTGGCCGCAGGCGGCAGGTGGTATCCCGTTTAATGCATGTGAATTTCAAAGCAAAGGGGATGCGATCACTGATCTGTTTGAAGATATGGCTGCAGAACAGAAAGCTCGTACTACCTACGATAACATTTTACGTCTCGTAAAAGACCCGGAAGTCTGTGAACCGATCCGTTTTCTGCGCCAGCGGGAAATTGTCCACTTCCAGCGTTTTGGTGAGGGACTACGTCTTGTTTTGGAAGAACTCGACAGCAAAAACTTTTATATGTGCAATCCGGAATTTGATCCGGGATGTGGAAAATAACAGAGCAAACTGACAAAAAACTGCGTGCAGCACGTCTTATACAGACATGTTGCACGCAGTTCTAAACCTACATTGTCTCCATCAACCGGTCAATCGCATTGATGATCTCATCAATCTGAGGTTTCATATTTCCGGCTTTTACAGAAAGTTTTAACGCTTCCTCCCTTTGGTTTTTCATTTCTGTGACATTATACTCAATCCTGTCTCTTAATTTCTGTCTGCGCAGAATCAGTCCGTGCTTAACTTCTACCATTTCCTTTGGATCGATCAGCGCAGCTGCCTGTGTGATCCACACCTGTGCATCATATAGCTGATACTGGTTTAAGGCACGTACCAGTCTGCTGTTAAAATATTCAAGATCTTCATTTGTGCGCTGATATTTTTCACGTTCGCGCACCGCATCCATATAATACTGCCACAGCTGATTCAATTCCGAAGCTCTTCTTACATGATATTTCTCACAGGCATAATCAATCGCATTTGTGATATTGACATACTTAAACTTCACCTTATTAAGTAACAGAATTGCCTTGTTTGCACTTCGTTCCGCTAATTTTATTTCAGAATCATTGTGCAGCATCTTCAGATAATCTGCACAAACTGCCACTGCCATAACAAAAATCAGTATCATCCATGCATAATATGTATCAACCTTAAATCCAAACTGTAACGTGATAAGTGTTACTGCCACTGCTGCCACGACCGCAAGAATGATATATAATAAATTTTTTAAACTTTTCTGCTGATGCATCAGATATTCACGGTGTAACAGCCACCTTGATTTTTCTCTTTCAAGGTATTTCATATCTTTTTTTATAGTATCCTGATAAAGTTCATTCGAGCTGAGACGCTTGATTGCTTCCGGCATGGTTTTCTCTTCCTGCTCAAGCTGCGCAAACTGCGCATCAGTCAGTTTTTTTTCTGAATTCAGGAACGAATTTCTCGCGCTGTTTAACTGCACAACATTCTGTGCCACATCTGCAATTTTTTTCTTTTCAGGCTCCGGAAGATCCTCTAATTTCTGAATGTCGTTAAGATAAGATGTGACTGTGCGATACTCTGACTTTTCCTCCTCGATTTCCTGTGTGATATCGATCATCTGTTCTAATCGCTCTACAACATATTGTTCCACCTGTTTCGGATTTTTTATGTTGTTTTCCGTCAGCACAGTCTGGTTTAAATCATCCATTTTTTCTTCAAAACTACGTTTTTTCCATCTGTTAAAAAATTTCATTTATACCATACAATCCTTCCTGTACTGTTTTTTCCATTCCTCAAGCTGCATCTCCCATACCTTTTCATCCCCGGCATCCCACTCATCAAGCATTGTTTCAAACTGACATATCGCATCTCTTCTGCTGCATCTGCTCAATTCATCTGCAATTTCTTTTGCTTTCTCAGATGTTATTTTAAAATATTCCACCCTGCGTCCAAACGCCCGCTCATCATGATTGCAACGGCATGCCATCAGACACTCCCGCAAAGATTCTTCATCGTTGTTTTTTTCGTACGCCCTTGCATAGCAGTCAGCTGCCTGTTCAAATAAAAACAGCCTTGCATATGCTGTGCCAAGATTATGCCACACGGCACCAACCATCTGGGGCTTTTCATTCTCTTCCGACTGCAAGAGCTTTCTGTACTCCGTAATACTGTTTATGTATTTTTGATTTTCAAGATAACGGTCAGCTTTGATTTTTCCGCATTCAAATGCCGATTTATGCTCCATATCCTGAAGTGTATTTCTGATCTGCTTTTGTTCCTCTGGTGTGCAATAACCACACGCAGACATCAGGCAGCCGGTAAATTCTGATAAAATCCCCCCTCCATCCTTAATATGTCTAAGGTTCTCTGCCACCTCCGGCAGCCCCAGCTCATGTTCCACCCAGTCACACAATTCGTCGTCCATGAAATCCGCATCCAAAAGACAGGTATTATTTTTGATATAATAACACAGTTCATCCAACGAATAAACATTTAACGATACATTTTCAATATAATAAGGCATCGCCGCCAACTGCTGGTTACATAAGATCAAATCGCCCATTCGTCTTTCCTGCCTCTCTTTCGTCTATTTCACTGTTCCCAGTGACATCATATATTCCCACGTTTTGTCCGAGCTCTTAAAGATTTCTCCAAACCCCAGATCTTTGATCTTAATCTTTACTTCCATATCAGAAACCGGCTGTGCTTTGATACGGAGACGCGTTGTACGCGGAGGACGCTTTGGCAGATCCGCAAGTGTAAGTTTTTCAATCTGCGCCTCCTTACTGTTTGGCAGCTGCAGCCAGAAATCGATCTCATTTGATCCATCCAGCAATACCTCACATTCTCCAACTGTCTCATACCAGTTATCCCCTGCATTGATTAGTGTCAAAAGCTCCGTTTTCCCCTGTCTTTGCACTTTTAGGCTGACGTTTACTTTCATCTCGTTATCGCCCATATAGACAAACTGCCAGCTGTTTTCTGTTTTCATACACTTTCTTGCCGCTGCATAACACGCTCCCTTGGAATATAGGTTTTTCCCCATAAAGACCCGACGGCCTTTACATAAGAAAGAAAGAGACTCTTTCATCCATTCACCATCAAAACCATCTCCAGTCAGATATACCGCTGAAACAATATGTCCCGATACGGCTTCTGTTACAACTTTCAAAAAGCTGGCATCCTTGCCTGCTCTGTCTATATTGCGCTGTTCCTCACTGATCGTGACAAGCTGTGGCATAGTCCTTTGATCACGTTCAAGTCTTCTGCACCATACTTCGTCTCCACGGTTATCAAACAGATACACATCATGCAGCCATAATTCTTTTTGCTGACTGAAGGCAAAATAATAAAAGCTCTCTCTCCTGTCAATGAGTGTCAGTCTTCCATCGTGTATTCCAATCCGCTCTGCCACACGGATAAAGAGTTCAGTCACCTCCCTTGACAACTGCTCAAGCGTGATAACCAAAAAATCAGGTGTCACGGGATTCCCCAGTTTTCCTGCCAGATATATCAGTTTTTTTATGTAAAGCGCCAGCAGTTCTTCTGCTTTATAAGTTTCTCCCTCCACGAAAAATTCCTGTCCCGAAAGGGCTGCATGAAGCAGTCCGGACACTGCTTCCTCCCCCTGCAAAAGTGCGAGACGCTTCGCCTCTTCACCAACAAACCACTGACCAATTCCATGTTTTTTTGCCAGCATCAAAGGAATCTGGTACACCTCACTGCCTGCTACCGTACTGACCGTCTCCGGTTCTCTCATATTCAATTGGAAGTAACTTATCACAGCATTGTCATTATCAAGATCAATGCCCAGATAATACGGCATTTTTTCCACTTTTCTCCCTCTTACTTATAAAATATGAAATACCTCTTTTGTTACCATCTGCATTCCATAGTATTGTTTCATTTCTCTCTTTTGCGCATCGCGTTCTCCCATCGCATGATGCATCAGCATATCATTTAACATCTCATATCGTCCATGACTTTCTTCATCCGGTACATTTCTGCAATTTAAACATGCACTTTCCGTTATCTTCTCCTCTGTCTTTTCCTGTTCTGTCATATAATAAAGTACAGATTCGCCAAAAAACAAAATAAATTCTTTGACAAAAATACCATCATAAACCTCATTTAGCAGCGATTGCTCATAATGCTCCCCATCCAGACTAAAATGAATCATAATCTTTCGTCCCGGATCTGTATGATATTCTACAAATGCTTTATCATACAAATGATATTTCAAACGCAATTTTTTCTCAAACTCCAGAAAAAAATCAAAGTAACGGTTCTGTGATGTGTACTCTTCCAACAACTCATCAGACGCCCGGTACATTACATCTGATAAGTGTTCTTTCTCCGAAAAATATTTCAGCAGCCCCAGTTTACATGCATCGTTCAGCGGATTACCTTCCTGATAGCGTACAAAAATCTGTTCAAACACATACTCAGGTACCACCATATCCCGCACCAGCCATGCATCTGCAAAATAAGATAAATATGCCATGCAGATCAGTTCCCGTCCCCCGCCTTTTACATAACTTTCATAGATATCTTCCACATCCGCAATATAGTCAGTCGAATAAAGCATCTGACTTAAAATACGCTCCTCAAGATCAAACGTATCTATATCAAACTCGCCGGCTGCTTTCCAGATTTCTGCCATGGTCTTTGTTGCGCCATTATAATATTTGCAGAGATAAATAAGAATTACATCATTATAGATGCCCCTGTAAAATACGTACTCTGCAAATCCAAGCAGAAAATCATCTTCCTCAAAACCTGCTGTATGGATCGCATAACTGCATAAAGAGACACATGCTGCCGTATCCATATGCTCATATCCACATTCTTCTGCCATTCGATACGCTGTTTCATACAAATGTTCTTCTGTCAGATACTGCATCAGCATACGACGCGAAGCTGTTGATAAGAGTTTATGATCCAGACCAGTCAGGCATCCTGCCTCATACTTTCTTTTCCGATAAAATGATATAACCTGTTCTGCAACATCTCTTTTATAGCGGTCACTTACCAACGGTGATTTCAAAACAGCCCACACACCCGGAAAATCCGGATCATCAACTTCTTCTCCGCCCTTCTGCTGCATGGAATAAAGAATATAAGGCAATTCTTCCTGTGCAAACTCCATACACTTCTTTACACAGCCGTCAATGTCCATCAACGGCTCTTCGTAATAACCAATATCCCCGCAAAAACGATTGCCATAAATATCTTCCATGATCAGGCAGTAATCCTTTGTATGTACGGTAAAATATGCTGCTCCGTTCCGGATCACGGCTTCCTTATTATCTGCATTGTTGCATGCGTATTCATAAACTTCTATCTTTGCGGCACGTGAATCTGTGCAGATCACCTTATGTGTAAAAAGAATTTCAGATGCCCAATGTGCAATATCCGCATTTATGATACCCTGTGCAAACATCTCATCATAAATCACAGCCAGATTATCATCTACATGACCTGCCTCAAGCTGCTCCATCGCAAAGCGTTCTATGATCGGCAGATACTTCTGATATACATCAGGCTGTATTTTTTTTGCCGCAATAATATTGACAAATAAAACCGCCTTCTGCTGCCAGGACAATCCACTGTCATACTGAAAATACATCTGAATCATCTTCGGTACACGCTCAAGTTTTCTTCCATCCAGTGATAAAAGATATGCTTCATACAGGCTTGTAATACGAATCTCTCGTTCTATTCCAAGCTCATACCAGTGATGATATTTTGCACCAAAGCACTGGCTGCGGATCAGATATCCCAACACCGTCGTCAACATTTCATCATCTGGTTTTACCTCATAACATGCTTCTAAAATACGGTATAGAAACGGATGATACTCCTTTTTCCCTGCGACAAGACCCGTTACCTGTATTGCAATATCCCTTGTCATAACACCCCATTTTGCAACCCAGTATAATATGCGTGTTTCAAATGTTCCAAGTTTTGTCAGTAAATAAGGGTCCTGCCAGATCAGATAATATGCCTCCAGATAAAAATACGGACTGTTATCATAACGCATCCAGTCCCGGACTGCTTCTAACCTTTCTGCCGGTTTCTGATAATACTCTTCTTTTAAAAATAACAGCACCCAGAACAGCATTGAATCATCCGGATGCATTTTAAAAATCTGCTCCACCTCTATCGTCAGACGATCTACGTAAGACGGCTCCCGTTCCATCAGTGTGCACAGATAAAGATAATATCCCCATTCCGGGCTTGTATGATCCTCACATGTCCGTTTAAAATCATCTAAAATCCAGGATGCCTCCTGTCTCTGGCGATTGATGATCAGTGCCTGTGCTTTCATCAGTCCATATATTTTTTCATCCTTACACAAAGTAGATAAATGGTCTAAAATAACTCCCGACTGGTTCGCCCATACGCCTGTCACGATCCGCTTCAGGCGGTATTCCAGATAAAGCTGCATTAATTTTGCTCTGGATTTCTGGATATCTAAAAAAACAGGTTCATTTTCTGTAGTATTTTCCGGCTTTGATGTGGCACATACATGATAAATTAACGTTTCCTGTCCCGGCACTTCCAGACATATCTTTCCAAAATTCTTTCCGGCATGCATTTTTTCTGCCACAATGTAATATTCTACATCGCAGACGCTCCCCACGAACATCTCATCGGTAACCCTTGGCTTCTTCAAGGCTAAAAAACCTGCATCTGAACTGACTCTGATTTCAAGATAACCGTGCTGGCTTCTGTTTATCTGAAAAGTTTCCAGTCTGTTTTCATGTACCTGATAAAATACAGTATTGCTCTCTTTTAGCAAAACCTCTGTACGCTTCTTTTTATGAATACCGATCAAAAACTCTTCTACCTTTTGACCGGAGGGAGTTCCTTTTGATAATCCCTCATACAAAAGCATTTCTCTTTTTTCACCGGAATGAAATATATTTTTAAATTTTCCAGAATAAAACAGATGAAATGCCTCTTCAAAATCATTTTCTGACAGTCTGGCAAAATCGGATAAATTTTTTATTTTCCCGACAGAAGATTCCGCATACAATTTAGAAACAGACACAACAAAAGAAAGGTTATATTCACCCTGTTCTACTACAATACAGAACTCTCCTTTTTGAATATCACCTTCAACCAGACCATAACTATGAAATTGGTAACGAATCCTTATTTCTTCCCCTTCAAACTGTGGTGTCAGACATTCCATCCTCGGATTGGAAGAATATACGATTCCACGCATCGGCACATGATTTGTGCTTGTGATCACAAAATCCCCCGAAACGTCATTTCCTTCCATTGCAGTAATGTCAATTTTATCCACAGAAATTGAAAGAGATGGCTTTAAGTGTTCGAATTTTCCCCTTGCCAGTTGTTGTATCCGTCTTCGCAAATCGACACCCGCTTTTTCTCTTTTAATTGCTTGCTTTTTCAATGACAATCATTATAATAGATTATAAACCAATTTGGAGGAGTTCGCAATGATAAAACACAAAGACCATTTTCACGGAAGTGATTTAGAAAAAATAGAGCAGATCTACGGCATCAGAAAAGAAGAGATCGTCAGTTTTTCTGCAAATGTTAACCCGCTTGGTGTATCACCGCTTCTTCGTACCGCTCTTTCCGAGCAGATCGATGTGATCACGACATATCCTGACAGGGAATATACATCTCTTCGTAAATGCATCGCAGAATACTGCGGTACAGAATATGAAAACGTCATCGTAGGTAACGGTTCCACAGAACTGATCTCTCTTTTTATACAGATTGAGCACCCGAAAAAGGCAATGGTCATCGGTCCTACTTATTCCGAATACGAACGTGAGATCTCTCTTGGCGGAGGTACGACACTCTATTATCCGCTTCGCGAAAAGGATAATTTCCGTTTAGATGTTGATGATTTTATCTCTCATCTGAACGAAAGCATTGATCTGATCGTTATATGTAACCCGAACAACCCTACATCATCCTGCATTACAAGAACAGAAATGCGTCACATCTTAGATGCATGCAAGGAACATGACATTTATGTCATGGTGGATGAAACTTATGTGGAATTTGCCGATAATATGGCTGATATCTCCGCTGTGCCACTAACAAACTATTATAACAATATTGTCATTTTACGTGGTACCTCAAAATTTTTCGCGGCACCGGGACTCCGCCTCGGCTATGCGATCACAGGCAACCGTGATCTGATCAAATCTATCAATACCAGAAAAAATCCATGGACGATCAATTCCTTGGCTGTCGTTGCCGGAGAGACGATGTTCCGTGACACTGCATACATCAAGGCTACCAAAGACCTGATCTCTTCAGAGCGTGCAAGAATTTATCAGACATTCCAGAAAAGCCCTGATTTTAAAGTATATGAACCAAGCGGCAATTTCATGCTGGTACGCATTTTAAAAGATGACCTTACTTCTCAGGATCTATTTGACCGTGCGATCCGTGAAAAAATGATGATCCGTGACTGCTCCACATTTCCATTTCTGGATAACAAGTACATCCGGCTCTGTATCATGAATCCAGAGGATAATGACAGACTGCTTGCCTGCCTGCTCCGGTAAATATCCGGTCAGACAAATCTGTTCACCAGCATTTGTTTTTTTAATTCATCAAAATATAAAATCTTATTTTCAGCACAAATTTCAACGCATTTTCCTAGAACAAAGAGTCGCTTGCGACTCTTTCGCGCTCGAGCGGTGCTGTTTACAGCTAACTTCTTCTCCGCGAGATGCGTAATTTCCTATGAATTTAAAAAACACAGCAGATCTTTACAATCTGCTGTGTTTTTCACATTCTTATTTATTACAACAGATTGTATCACAAAGCCATACAATCTATTGTTTTTTTCTTAGAGACCTGTTATTACATCATTCCCATGCCAGGGTTGCCTGCCGGAACTGCCGGAGCATCTTCTTTGATATTAGCAACAACAGACTCTGTTGTAAGCAGTGTAGATGCAACAGAAGTTGCGTTCTGTAATGCTGTTCTTGTAACTTTAACCGGGTCAAGAATACCGTTCTCAACCATATCTACATACTCTTCGGTTGCTGCATTGAATCCGATACCGTCTTTAGACTCTTTTACCTTATTGATGATAACAGCGCCCTCAAGTCCTGCATTTGCAGAGATATAGTATAATGGAGCTTCCAGAGCTTTTAAGATAACTTTTGCACCAGTCTTCTCATCACCCTCTAAGGTGTCAGCTAACTCAGCAACAGCTTTAGTTGCATGGATATATGCAGAACCGCCACCTGCGATGATACCTTCTTCGACTGCTGCTCTTGTTGCGTTTAAAGCATCTTCCATACGAAGTTTTGCTTCTTTCATCTCTGTCTCAGTTGCTGCACCGACACGGATAACTGCAACGCCACCTGCTAATTTTGCAAGTCTCTCCTGTAATTTTTCTTTATCAAACTCAGATGTTGTCTCCTCGATCTGACCACGGATCTGGTTTACTCTGCTTGCGATCGCATCTTTGTCACCAGCACCGTCAACGATCACTGTGTTCTCTTTCTGGACTTTTACAGATTTTGCACGACCTAACTGATCCATAGTTGTGTCTTTTAATTCCAGGCCAAGATCAGAGCTGATCACCTGACCACCTGTTAAGATTGCGATATCTTCAAGCATTGCTTTTCTTCTGTCACCATAGCCAGGTGCTTTGACAGCTACTACATTGAATGTACCACGCAGTTTGTTGACGATCAAAGTGGTAAGTGCCTCACCCTCGATATCCTCAGCGATGATAAGTAATCTTGCACCGCTCTGTACGATCTGCTCTAACAGAGGAAGGATCTCCTGAATGTTGCTGATCTTCTTATCTGTGATCAGGATATATGGATCGTCTAATACTGCTTCCATTTTATCCATATCTGTGCACATGTAAGCAGATACATAACCACGGTCAAACTGCATACCTTCTACTAAATCAAGCTCTGTCTGCATTGTCTTAGATTCCTCGATCGTGATAACACCATCGTTGGAAACTTTTTCCATTGCATCAGCAACCATGTTACCAACATTCTCATCTCCTGCAGAGATTGCAGCTACTTTTGCGATCTGGTCTTTGCCATTTACTTTTGAGGACATTGCAAGGATTGCTTCTACTGCTTTGTCTGTTGCTTTCTTCATACCACGGCGGAGGATGATCGGGTTTGCACCTGCCTCAAGGTTCTTCATACCTTCCTGTACCATTGCCTGTGCTAAAACAGTTGCTGTTGTGGTACCATCACCTGCAACATCGTTTGTCTTTGTTGCAACTTCTTTTACAAGCTGTGCACCCATGTTCTCGAATGCATCTTCTAACTCGATCTCTTTTGCGATTGTAACACCATCGTTTGTGATCAGCGGAGCGCCGTAAGATTTATCAAGTACTACGTTTCTTCCTTTCGGTCCTAATGTTACTCTTACGGTATTTGCCAGTTTATCTACACCTGCACCTAATGCTGCTCTTGCTTCTGTGCCATATTTAATTTCCTTTGCCATATCTGTCTACCTCTTTCTGAAATTTATTAATAATAAAAATCTGTTTTACTTTGAACAATTATTTATTCTACGACTGCAAGAATATCATTCTGTTTTACGATAATGTATTCTTCTCCGTCTAATTTTACTTCTGTTCCTGCGTATTTTGAATAAATTACCTTCTGTCCGGCTTTTACCTGCATGGTAACTTCTTTTCCATCAACCATTCCACCAGGACCTACGGCAATAACCTCTGCCTCCTGTGGTTTTTCCTGTGCACTGCTTGTAAGGATGATACCTGATTTTGTGGTTTCCTCTGCCTCACACTGTTTTAATACGACTCTGTCGCTTAATGGAACTAATTTCATGTTGCTTACCTCCTGCTTATGATCATCTGTTTTATTTCTTTTGAGTAGTTATTAGCACTCATTTCTTTCGAGTGCTAACTTATGGTTCATATAATAGATTTTTATATTTGAATCTGCAACCAAATATATTTCTATTTATAATTATTTATTCCAATATTTTCTTATTTTTTCTCTCTTTTTCTCGTTTTTTTATAAGTTCACTCATTTTCTGTGATTTTATACTTTTTTTATTTTTTCAGCGGAGACTGTTTTACCGTGCGTTTTACGGTCTGTTTTACTGTCTCCTTCATTGCTTTATTTCCTTCCATCCAAAGCAGTTTTATGGCTCTTGAAAACAGTTTCTGCCGCTCCGGTGAAAGTTTACTGGTTTCTTTCATCAGTTCCTGTATTTTCTTCCATTTACTGTGGTAAAAATCATCTACCGTACGGATCCCGACTTTTTCGATCATATCAAATGCCGTCTCCACGATCTGTGCTCTCTCTTCCCCGTCTAACTGGTAAATCCATGATTTTATCGTTTCATCCAACAACAGGCTCTGCGCCGCAACCTGATCCACATGTACAAAAGATCTTCCGAGTACCTCCCATGACATGGCATCGTGCTGCTGGATCCCGCTGTTTGAGCTCTTGACAACTTCAAACGACTCCTGATGTTCTAAGAGCATTCCGACAATGGAAGATTCCGGCAGGATCGTGTGCAGCTTCGGCAGCATGCGCTGGTACTCTGTGCTTTCCACCATATCGCTCCGGAATCCCGGACCATCATTGCTGTACACATTTAAAATCTGGTTCTGGATCTGCGGATCACATTTTACGGAGGCATACACGGCAAAATTTCCACCCTTTGAATGGCCGCCGACACGCACCCTCTGCTTTTTGTCTGTCACTGCACGGTTCAAATATTCCACTGCCCGGAGCTGTCCCGGCGTTTCTGACAGATATCCCATATTAAAATCTTCCCGCCAGCCCGTGATCGTGTTGTCTGTTCCGCGAAATGCCACATACAGGCTGTCATCCGGCAGTTCCACACAGACCGCCGAAAACTGAAACTGTTCCTCATCCCGGATCTCATTGACATAGCAGCGTAGTTTTACATCCGAAAAACGTTTTGTTTCCGCCATTTTCTCCATAACAAACGGGGCCGATTTCGTCATGGATACCCGTGCCAAGATTTCGTCTTTATCATTCTTTTCCCAAAATTGTCCGGATGCCTCCTTAAGCGGTACAGCCGGCGCATTTTCCTCTGCTGTAACGATCCCCTCAAAATCAACATATGCAA